>Ga0082335_1001547_pt1 | contig 47726 bp, 74 predicted proteins | sample Subgrocontami58m_FD_72375 | JGI IMG/M metagenome (GOLD analysis project Ga0082335, IMG submission 72375) | Subsurface groundwater microbial communities from S. Glens Falls, New York, USA - GMW37 contaminated, 5.8 m (SPADES assembly) (version 2) ... | reverse complement strand
CCGGCATCTAAATTTAAATAATTTTCAAATTTAATAGGGGCAATTTTGTATCCTTGGGATTTTAAAAGGAAACCAATAGAGGCAGCAGTTGTGCCTTTGCCAATTCCACTAATAACACCGCCACTAACAAAAATATACTTCATAACAGAAATCCTGCTCTTGGGGGAACTTTTTGAGACCCTTATTATATTACTAAATATAGGCCTACCTTGTCAATGAGGAAAAATTTTTAGATGTGTTTACCCACACCGGGTGTGTGCTAGGTAGACACCTCGGGTGCGGTTACTCCTTTCGGCTTGGCCCAGCTGGCAAATTTGCAGACCGGCCAGTTTTTACAGCCGTAAAAAGTTTTGCCTTTTCTGGTTCTTCTTACCACAACATCCCCTCCATCATCAGGACATTTTACATTAATTTTTTCCTCCAGGCTTTCCGTATGTTTGCAATCGGGAAAGCCGGAACAGGCCAAGAATTTTCCAAACCTGCCCACTCTGATAATTAAATCTTTACCGCAATCAGAACATTTTTTACCTGCCAGTTCTACTGCCACTTTTACTTTTTCCGCTGTTTCTCCTGTTTCTTCCAGCTTTTTCGAAAAAGGGTCGTAAAACTCACGGATAGTTGGCACCCACTGCCGCTCTCCCCTGGATATTTCATCCAGCTTATCCTCCATTTGAGCCGTAAACTGATAATCAAATACATCCGGAAAATATTTTATTAAAAAATCACAAACCGCAAATCCCAAAACAGTGGGGATAAATTTTTTCTCTTTTTTCTCCACATAAAAACGCTCCTGGATGGTTGATAAAATAGGAGCATAAGTACTGGGCCGGCCAATCCCCAGCTCTTCCAGTTTTTTGATTAAAGATGCTTCATTATATCTGGGAGGAGGCTCTGTAAAATGCTGTGTGGGCAACAGTTTTTCCAAATTTAAGAGTTGATTTTCTGTCAGCTTCGGCAAAACCTGATTTTTTTCTTCTGTCTCCTCTTCCACATCCTTACCATAAAGTTTTAACCATCCTTCAAATTTCAAAACGCTGCCTGTAACACGAAGTAAGTAACTACCGGCCGTTATATCCACTATTGTTTGATCCATAACTGCCTCGCTCATCTGGCAGGCCACAAATCTTTTCCAAATCAGCTCATATAATCTGGCATGATCTCTGGTTAACCCCGCCTCCCCCCCTGCAAGCGACAGAGCGCGCCCGGCATCTGTGGGGCGGATAGCTTCATGAGCTTCCTGGACATTTTTGGATTTTGTCTTAAAAATTCTTGGTGCCGGGGGTACAAATCTCTTGTCAAAATTTTGCAGTATATATTCTCTTACAGATTGTATTGCCGAGGCTGATAAATTCACAGAATCTGTTCTCATATAAGTAATAAGTCCTCTCTCGTACAAAGCTTGCGAGAGCATCATGGTTTTTTTGGCAGACATCCCAAGTTTATTAGAGGCGGCCTGTTGCATTGTAGAAGTGGTAAAAGGAGGATAAGGATAGCGGCGGACTTCTTTTTGAGTAACTTTAGACACTAAATAAGAAGATTTCTCCAGATTTTTAATATGTTCTTTGGCTTCTATCTCATTTTTTATATTTAATTTTTTATTGTTTTGCTGAATTAAAGTTGCGATGAAGACATCCGAATTTTTCAACTGCGCTTCTATAATCCAGTATTCATCAGCTTTAAAAGCTAATACTTCTCTTTCCCGCTCCACAATCAAACGCAGTGCCACTGATTGTACTCTGCCTGCAGATAAACCTCTTTTTACCTTTGTCCAAAGCAAAGGGGAGAGTTTGTAGCCAACAAGCCGGTCTAAAACCCTACGGGCTTGTTGCGCGTCAATAAGCTGCATATCCAAATCCCTGGGTTTTTTAAAAGCTTCTTTGATAGCCTCCTCTGTAATCTCATGAAAAACCACCCGTCGGATATTGTTTATCGTATATCGATTATCGTTTTCCTTACCGATAGACGATTCACGATTCACGATTAACTCTTTAATATGCCATGCTATTGCTTCCCCTTCCCTGTCAGGGTCTGTGGCCAGCCACAAAGTTTTAGCCAACTTTGCGGTTTTTTTAAGCTGGTTGACCTGTTTTATTTTAGCCCGGGGAATAATATATTGGGGCTCAAAATTATGTTCTGTATCAATACCAAGCTCTGACTTTGGCAAATCCCGCACATGCCCCATGGAGGCCTCAATTTGATATTCACTACCCAAAAATCTCTGTAGGGTCCGGGCTTTGGTCGGACTTTCAACAATTACAAGATTATTCATTTAAATCAGAGTCTAACACTTTGGGGTCAATTGACTCAAGCTCCTTTTCCAAATCTGTGGATGCATCAAATTTAAAAGTTTTGGGAGTGGGACTGGGAGTTTGAGTTAGTTCAGTAGTTGCTACTCCAGGGTTTATTAAATTTTTTTCTGCATTTTTTTGATTTCTGAATATAACCGTTATAATAATTATAAAGATAATAATAATTATTAGAATTAGCTTTTTATTCATTTTAGCGCCTTTCTAACCTCTGCTTTAGCTCTTAAAATTTTCCCGGCCAGGGTTTGCAGAGAATAACGTACATCATTTAATGATGTATATTTTTGGGCTTTTTGAAAAGCCAAAGCTTCGGCAGCATAAGTAATTTGATAATCAGCGCTTTTTATGGGAGAATCTATCCCTCCAAAAGCCACCCGAGTTTCTGTAATGCCTTTTCTTCTGCGCAATTCCTCCATAATAGCTGCCATCTTCACTAAATCCCCCTCAAACCTGCTACATACTTTCTGGTTTACCTCATTAAGATTGGTCTGCGCATTAGCAGAAACAGGAAGTATAACAATTATAATAGTTATAACAATTATAATTATTATTTTCATCACAAAAGTTCTACTCCAGCTTGGAAAATTTCTCCTTTAACCAGTTTATTTTCCAAAATTAGTTTGGAAAGTTTGGATTCAAGGGTGTCTTGGATGAGGCGGCGCAAGGGACGGGCGCCCAAAACAGGGTCAAAGCCGCGCCTGCCGAGCTCTATTACCAGTTGTTCGTCAAACTCTACCAGATATCCTTTATCCTTCATTTGTTTTTTTAAGCCGGCCAGTTTTATTCCCACAATCTTTTGCAAATCCTCCGGTGATAAAGGCTTAAATATAACTATCTCATCAAAACGGTTAACCAATTCCGGCCTGAAAACTTTTAGCAGTTCCTCATTAACCTCTTTATCTATTACATCCAGTGTCTTTCCGGATGAAAGCCCCTGGGCAATTGAGAGTGATCCGGCATTGGAAGTGACAATAATAATAGTATTGGTAAAATCCACAGTCCTTCCTGCCCCATCTGTTAACCTACCATCATCTAAAACCTGCAAAAACAAAGTCAAAATTTTCGGATCGGCTTTTTCAAACTCATCAAGCAAAAGCAATGCATAGGGCCTATTTCTTATTAATTCTGTCAGTTGCCCACCCTCGCCGGATGCCCCAATTAACCTTGCCACAGACTCGGGATTTTGATATTCAGACATGTCAAACCTGATGAAAGATCCCTCTTGCTTAAAATATACATCTGATAAAGTTTTGGCCAGTTCGGTCTTGCCAACTCCTGTTGGGCCCACAAACAAAAACGACCCTATTGGCCTGTTCTCTTCCCTCAAACCAGTCACAGAACGCCTTAAAGTATCTGCCACTGCTTTGACTGCCTGTTCCTGATCAATTAGTCTCCCGTGTATTTCAGCCTCCAGATTCAACAGTTTGCTTTTATCAGCTGTACCCAAATCAACCAGCGGAACATGGACAAACTGCGATACCACTGCTCTTACAATATCTTTGGTCACCCACCCATTAATAGCTTTGGTTTGAGCCTCTTTTAAAACGCTGATTGCCGAATCCGGAAGCACTCTGTCATGGATCAGTTTTTGAGCCAATTTTACAGCCTCTTTTAAAGCCATGTAGCTAATTTTGATTTTGTTTTTCCGTTCTACAGTAATGGCCCGATCCGCCAGCACCTCTAAAGTTTCCTCTTCTGTGGCCGGAGAAAGCTCAATTTTTCTAAAAAGTCTGGCAAAGCTTCCCTGTTTTTCCAAAATCCTGCTGTAGTTTTCTGTTTCTGTTGTTGCAATAAATTGAAAGCCGTCTGATTCAAGATAGGACGACATTAAAGAATATAAATTAAAACTTGTCCCTGCCTCGCCTAATCCTAAATTGTGTATTTCTTCAATAACAATAATGACATTTTGGGCATATTCCACCTCCTCGAAAATTTCTTTAATCCGCTCTGCCAAATCTCCCTGGGTTTTAATGCCTGCCAAAAGCTTGGTAAAATCCAAAAGCACTAATCTTTTGGTAGACAAGGCTTCCGGCGCATCCCCTGCCACAATTTTCTGGGCCAGATATTTAATTAATGCTGATTTACCGCTGCCCGGCGGTCCCACCACCGCCACATTTCTGCCTGTAGTTTGGGATAAAATATGGGTTATTTCCTCAAAAATGCCGCTTTTCCTTATCAGTTCGGGGAAGCCGTATTTTGCCGCTTCTTTAGTTAAATCCGCTCCCACCAAATCCAAAGCCGGAGTGGGAGTTCCCAACCATCCTCTGTTTACTCCTTTGAGGTGGTGCACGGCAAAATCCGTATCCCAGATAAATACTGTCCGCCAGTTTTGCCTTTTTTTCTCCAGATAAAAAAGCGCCTGGTTAAAATCTTCCAGACTCAAATCCATTTTAAGCAAAAACTGGTCAATATTGGGAATTTCCTGTATTTGCGCCACAAAAAAATAATAAGGGGTAACATACGTTGCGCCGGATGCTTTAGCCAACTCAAAAGCAATTTCTGCAAGTTTATCTGCATCAGCAATCTGCAAATCAGGCAGGTGGCTTACCTCAAGTTCCAGGTTTGACAAAAGATTAACCACTTCCGGGTCAAGAAGCAGTTTTTTAAAAGTCAGATCCTCTTTTTTTATAGTTGAAGCAGACCATAAATTTTCACCCTGTTTATCCTGAGGCTGCCGAATGGACCAAATTTTTTTGTGAGGATGGGTTGACACATGGATAATAAAAAGCCCAATACCTGATAAAAACAAAGCTCTGCTTAAAAGTTGCAGTATATCTGCTACGGCAAGCATTGGAAGCAGCAACCAGTAAATACTAATTATAATCATCAAAGCTGTAGCTATTGCAAAAGCAAAAAGTCCAATTAAGATCCTCCCCATTCTGAAAGCTATGCTTAAACCCCTGCCAATATAACTTGAATCATGAAAAAGCGGGGTGAAAATAAGCTTCCACATAAGTCCTACTGCCAAATCTTCTTCCAGAAAAAGAATCAGGTTTTTCCAGGTCCTAAAAAAAACATCAAAACTCTCTATATACCAGAATTTAATTAAATGTGTTGGCAGTAATAGGTACTTCATAAAAAAATAATTTTCAATTTTCAATTTTTATTCAAATATAAATGTCTTAATTTTTAATATTTTAAACATTTAATCATTAAAAATTCATTTTAAATTTAAAATTCTGAATTTCAAATTTATTTTGCCCGTATCAAATTTCCTTCCAAATCTAGTTCCACAAAATGACGGGCCCGGCCTTCTAAATAAGCAGGGCACTGATTCTCGGGTAAATTATCTTTTGCTTCCCTGGGACTATGGGCAATATCTGCCACCCAGTCCGGCATTAAAGCATTGGAAATACAGGGACCATTTGATAAATCCTCATTTTGCGATCTTTTCATCTGGTATAAATATTTTGCTTGATTGACAGCAATGTCAATGTCGCTTTTTTTGACTCCGCCGGAGTTTAGGCCATAAGTTATAAGGGCTGTCAGAATTACTGCTGTCAAGGTAGCAGCCACAAGTAATGGTTTGGGCAAATTCTTCATTAACTCTATTATCTCATGAAAAATTCAGTCCTTACAATAAGTGATTGTACTACTTTGAGTCTTGACAATTTCATCCCATGGGATTAATCTGTCAATAATGTTTGACAACCAAACTATAGAAGCAATTTCAAAAACGCTTTTAAGACAAATGGACAAAGAAATTTTTGAAAGGAAATATGCTCCTGTAAAGGAAGTTTTAAAACTGGTTGGAGCTGGCGTTTTTGTGACAGCGGCTATGGTTGCCCCTGGTTTACCAATGGTCTTAAAACCATTTCTCAATCGTCAAAGACAAAATGAATATAATGCCTGGAAAAGATTTAATATCCCCTATCTTAAAAGAACGCTGGAAAGACTGGAAAAACAAAAACTGGTGGAGTTTGATGAAAAAGACGGAATGCAGGTTGTTAAAATCACGGATAAAGGCAACCGAAGGATATTAAAATTTGCCATAGACGAACTGGCAGTGGAAAAACCTAAAATTTGGGACGACCGGTGGCATCTTATCAGTTATGACATTCCAAAAAATCTGCACCGTGTAAGAGCAATTTTGCGTGAATACCTAAACGCCTGGGGATTTTATCCCCTACATGAAAGCGTTTTTCTTCATGCTTGGCCCTGCGAAAAACAGGTAGAATTTTTAAGAGAATATTTAGGAATAGGTAAATATGTCAGGATGTTTCGAGTTTCGACCATTGAAAGGGATAAAGAATTTAGAGATTTTTTTGGAGTTTAAATCCTCGGTTTAAATTCTTGTTAAATTCTTGACAAAAAAATCCCATGGGTATATTTTGTCAATTATTGGCTAAATAACATTTAGTTCAGCGATGTAAATCACCTCATTTCTTTAACTAATCTGAGGGTATCCTGCCTGAATTTATCTGTCAAACTGAGGCTAGATAATAAGGAGTTAAATTACTTTTTAAGGTCAAGCTTTTTTTGATTGGTAATTACAAAACTCTTCTCTAAAATTGGAAAATTCAAACTGGGCTCTCCTCTTTGCCCTCTAGGCACATAATCTGTATCTGTTCTTTGCCAATCAGCCGTATAATACTTTCTAATTGGTGTTTTGGAATGGGGATCTATTTCAACTGTTTCTTGTCTAACTGTAATACCTTGTTGCTGAAGTGCTGTTGTCCTGCCTTGAAACACATCTAAAAACTCTTCATCAACTATCCTGTTAGATCCTGTTAAAAGGTTTGCATACTCCACAATCACCCTTGCAGTAGTAGGATCAAAACCTTTCTCTTCAATTAAATAATCTGCAGTTAACCGGGTAACAGGAACCTTAACTGTTTGTTCTGTAACTGATGGTAACTCTGATTCTGCCATACACTAAATTATACCAGCTTGAGTTATGAAACAAGTTCTAGGTCATTACAGTTACAGGATGAACAAGAATTCACTGAAGATTTAAATTCTTATGCGCAAACCTATGAAAGAGTTATTCAGGCTCTTTACCAAGAAAAAGGCTTACCATTACCAAATAGAGCCATTACGCTAAAGTCTCCCTATGCCATTAGTAATCCGTTAAAGCTATAGCACACTTTATACTCTATTCCCCCAAAGTTCTGGCTGATTCGGATGCAGTAACATAGATATCCTGAATCAGTTTATTTTTATCAGGAGAAAAAAACCAGCGGAAAGCTTCTTTCACCACCAGTGCTGCCACTGATGATCCCTCTCCTCCTCCTTCTATTAAAACAGTCATGGCAATTTTTGGATCATCTGCAGGGGCATATGCCGTATACCAGGCATGAGTGCGGTTTTTGGGGTCACCATATTCTGCTGTTCCGGTTTTGCCGGCTGTTTGAATTGGAAAAGTAAAAAACGGCCAGGCAGTCCCCCCTGCTTTGGGCACTTCCAACAACCCCTGCCTGATTGATTTAAGTTGTTCTTTGGAAACAATGTCGGAAAGCACAAGTTCTTTTTTGGACTGGAGGAGTTTGGGTTTGTACAAAACACCGTTATTTGCCACAAATGAAGTCAAACTTAAAATTTGCAAAGGAGTTGTCAAAATAAACCCCTGGCCAATAGATAGATGCAGGGTGTCTCCCGGGTACCAAATCTCTCCTGTATTTTTCAGTTTCCAGGTTCCATCCGGCACTAAACCAGTTTCTTCACCCGGAATATCTATGCCTGTTTTTTCTCCCAAATGCAGCTTTCTTGCCCAGGCAATTAAAGGATCCAAACCTAAAATTTGAGCTACCTGATAAAAATAAGTATCTGTGGAGCGCTTGAGGGCTTTGACCAAATTAACCGCCCCCTCGGTTTTCCCGTATTGATTAAAATACCAGTTGGAAAACCTAAAAGCGCCCAGATAAATTTCACCTGTATCTAAAAATTCCGTTTGCGGGGTAACTTTATTACTGGCAAGGGCGGCAATACTGGAGACTATTTTAAAAGTTGATCCCGGAGGGTAGGTACCGGCTATGGCACGGTTTAAAATTGGAAAATCTGATCTTTGGAAAAGTTCCGAAATTGCCACCTCGTCGCGATATTTAGTAAAAACATTTGAATCAAATGAGGGTATGGAAACAAGGGAAAGTATCTGGCCGTTTCCCGGATCCATAGCAATTGCGGCTCCGCAGCAACTGCCTGATTTGATGAGCGTATTTTGCATTTGGGCATAAACCTTTTCTTGCAAAGCAGCATCAATGGTTAAATAAATATTTTTCCCGGGAATCGGCATCACCCGACGGAGGATCCGTAATTTATTATTTTTGGAATCTGTTTCAATAATCTCGCCCCCATCTTTACCTTTAAGAATACTTTCATACTGGGCTTCCACGCCGCTTTGGCCAATTCTGTCTCCAGCTAAATAACCTGCAAACTGACCTGCTTTAAGCTGATCAGGAGAAATTTCACCCACAAATCCCACCACATGAGCCAATTTTTCCCCATATGGATAGGTGCGGACATTATCCACTTCCAAATCCGCCGAAGGCGGGTCATCTTTTACTTCCAATTGTAGTGCTTCTTCGCGGGTAATGAGCCTTGCTTTGTTTATTTCTTTGTCAAACAAACGGAAAGCAGGAGAGTTAGCAGCTAAAATTTTGTTGTTCCGGTCAAAAATAACACCGCGGGGAGCGTGGATAATCTTAATTTGAATCCGGTTGCCATCTGCCAGCTCCCTGTTAATGCTACCCTTAACTATTTGCAAAGAAGTCAGCCGCAAAAAAATCAGGAAAAAGGAAACTAAAGTTAATATCAAAAAAAAAGTTGTTATCCAGGGATTTTTGTCAAACTCTTTAATATTGGGATTAAAGTTTGGAAGCAAACGGTCTTTCCACTCGCTTGCCTCTCCAAAATCTAAAAAGCGTTTTTTTCTCATATACGGAGTTTAATTTCTTTTGTTGGAATAAATCTTTCTTCCCACATCTTTAAAGAATAAAAAATAGGGAGTGATACAATGCTAGCCCAAACAGCTAAAGATAAACCGCTGTCAGCTAAAATCAATATAAAAGTTAGGGGTACTATTAATAAAGGATGTCCCGAGAGCCGTGATTTGGACAGGGTTTGAATTATTTGTACAAGCGCCAAATAAACCGAGCTTTTTACTCCCAAGGGCAAAAGCGTTAAATGGGAGATTAATAGTCCCAGGAAAAAGGCAAGAAAAAGATTGGATTTCTGCGCCTTAAGATAAGCCCTGCTGATAAGAATAACCAGCACCAAATCAAGCGGCCAGATGGTGGTCTGCAAAAAAGAAACAATTATTAGAATAATTATTAATGTTTTCAAATTATTCTCCTATCACAAATATGAGTTCCAGATCCCTTAAACTAAAAACCGGCTCCACTTTGGCCTGTTTGAAAATTTCATTTTCGCGCTCCATCACCTCTTTTACCCTTCCCAGAATTAGACCTCTTGGTAAATAACTTTCTGTCCCTTCCGAATAAACCAAATCTCCTGCTTTGACTTGTTCCTCATGCAGGATTTTATCAAACAGAAAATCCGTGCCAAATTGACCCACTAAAACTCCTCTTGCTTTTCCGGAAAGTCCTTGAGAAAAAGCAGCCACTTTGGAATCAGGATCGGATAAAAGCCGGATATTGGCAGCTTGGGCTGAAATCTCTACTACTTTGCCAATAAAATTATCCTTAAATACCACAACTTGCCCTATCTTAATACTGCTACTTTCCCCTTTATCAATCCTTAAATTCCTGGAAAGCCCAATTGGACGGGCAGGTATTAAATTGTAGATTTTAGGATCAAGATATTGCTCCTGGGCAACAAGAGCTTCTGTTTCAGCCAGTTTTTTCCGCAAGAGAGCATTTTCCGATAAAAGATCACCCATTTGTTCTTTTAAAGCCTTGTTTTCCCTGGCCGCCAAGCGCGCTTCAAAAATAAAATTAAATTGCCGTTTGATTTGCTGGTTAGTTGAATAAAGCCCAAAAGAAATGGGGTTAGTTAAATAAAATGCTCCTCTTTTGAAAAAGTCCAGAAGATGAATGCTGTCTGTCAAAAAGATTACTAAACTTAAAAATATCAGAAGCAGAAAAAGTTTTAAATTGGGAATGGCTTTAATCACGCCCCCAATATACCAAATTTCTTCTCTGTTGACAATATACACCATACATGTTATGGTGTATATATGCAGAGATACCAGATTTACCTTAATCCGAAATCAGTGGATGTCCTGGATAATCTGGCCGGACATCTTGATATTGCGCGCTCCCAAATTATTCGGGACATTATAGACAAAATGGCATCCGTATACGAAAAAATGCTTAACCGCTCTGCGATGAAAAATAATCCCCTTTTAAAAATGGCCGGCTTTGCCAAAGGCGGCGATCCAGGTCTTTCCTTAAGGGTTGACGAAATATATCTAAAAGATTAAATGCAAGTTTTTATTGATAGTTCAACCTGGCTGGCATATTATCTGTCTGATGAACCTGATCACATACGGGTAAAAAATATCATCAAAAAGTCCAACAAGGAAGGTAAAACCATTGTTACATCAAATGATGTGATAGATGAAACAGTCACTTTCCTTGTTTATCATAAACCGCAACTGGTTAGAAAGTTTATTGATTTTGTCCAAAAAGCCATTACCACAAATGCTCTGGTGCAGCTGTGGGTGGATGAGGAAATTCAAGGACAGGCTTTTGAGCTGGTACAAAAATTTTCGGAACATAGGTTATCTTTAACTGATGCCACTACTATATCTTTAGCTAAAAAGTTTCATATTGAGGCAATTTTGACCCTGGACAGTGATTTTACCAAACTCAAAGCTCCTGTATTTCCTTTATATTAAACCTTAGGTTATATGATTTCGGCGGGAGCGGCGATTTTTAAACTTTTAAGCTTTTTAAAATCCTCATCGTATGTTAAAAGAATTACAGTTTTTGGCACTTGACCTGCAATTAAACAGTCGGCATATTTAATATTAAATTTGTTAAACATATTTAGAGCCGTTTTTGTATCGGTTTTTTCAATTATGGTCAGGTTTCTTAAATTCAAAATTTTGCCAATATCCGACAGCACTTTTGCCTTTGGGAATTTATAAAGTTTGGTCAAAAGAAAAAGAATTTCCAGGATAACTATGTTGGAAGCGTACGGACGGATCTGTCCTTGCTCAATTTCCTCAAACAGCGCCACGCAATCCTGGAATTTTTGCGCGTCATCTGCTGTCAAAAAACGGATAAAAACACTCGTTTCCACAAAGACTTTGATCATTTATTTTTTTTCGCTGTATTTTATGTAGCTTCTAATATTTTCTGCCGCAATCGTACCGGGTACTTTATAGATTCCTGCCAGAGTCAAAAATGCGGATTTAACCGGTTCAATTACTATCTTTGAATTTTCCACCCTTATTTTGGCCCGACCGTGGTTTTTTAATCCGATTTTTTTTCTGACGGCAACCGGAATATGCACTTGAAATCTGGGAGTAATAGTGGTGATCATTTCCATAGTATTAACATTATACTATTATTAACATTCGCTTGTCAATAACTAAATAGCGTGAGATGACTTGCAAATATTGCTGCAACAGGTTAAACTCTAGAGAGTTTATGGCTAAAGCTACCTCATTTTTAGATAAATTAAAGGCAAAATGGGACGAGAAGAAATTTGTTTGTATTGGCTTGGATCAGGGAAACTTTGAATTTGACAAAAAAATCATTGACCAAACCTATGATTTAGTCTGCAGCTATAAACCAAACGCAGCTTTTTATAAAGAAGCAGAGTTACAAAAAACTGTCAGCTACATAAAAGGCGCTCACCCTGATATTCCAATAATTTTAGATGCCAAGCGCGGGGATGTGGAAAATACTAACAAGGCTTATGCCAAAGCTATTTTTGATGATCTGGGAGTTGATGCTGTTACTGTTAACCCATATCTGGGCGGAGAAGCGCTGCAGCCTTTTTTTGAAAGAAAGGGTAGAGGCATTTTTGTTTTAGTTAAAACTTCAAATCCGGGAGCCGGAGAATTTCAGGATCAGATTTATAAGGTTATTGCGGAACATGTTGTTATCTGGAATACAAATGGAAATATAGGAGTTGTAGTAGGCGCAACCTATCCAAAAGAACTGGCAGAGATCAGAAAAGTTGTGGGTGATATGCCTATACTTATTCCGGGAATAGGAGCTCAAGGAGGAGATTTGGAAAGCGTACTTAAAAACGGCTTAAATTCTAATAAACAAGGCTTAATCATTTCCTCTTCCCGTGGCATTATTTTTGCCCCTAATCCCAGAGAAGCTACTTTAAGTTTAGATCATAAGATAAAGGCGGCATTAAAATGAATATAGCCCAGCAAGTTTCCAAAATGCTTTTGGAAATAAAAGCAGTCACCCTTTCCCCTCAAGCTCCATATAGATTTGTTTCAGGCATGTATTCGCCTATTTATACGGATAATAGACTTTTGATGGGATATCCTCTAAAGCGAAAAGAAATCACTGTTTTTATGGCCAATTTAATGAAAGAAAAAAAGCTTGATCCGGAAATTATTGCCGGCACCTCCACTGCCGGAATTCCCCCTGCAGCCTGGTTGGCAGAACTGCTGAACCTTCCCATGATTTATGTCCGGGGCAATTTAAAAGATCACGGCAAAGGAAAACAAGTGGAAGGGGTGATGAAAAAAGGGGCTAAAGTTTTGCTGATTGAGGATTTAATCACCACAGGCAAAAGTTCTCTTGCGGCAATTGATGCCATAAGGGCCGAGGGCGGCATGGTTGATACATGCCTTGCTTTTTTGGACTATGGCTTTAAAGAGGCAAAAGAAAAATATCAGGAAAAAAAGGTAACTTTATATACTTTAACCTCGTTTGAAGAACTGGTTAATATGGCAATTGAAATGGATCTTTTGAAAGGAAGCGAAAAAGAATTGGTTTTAGATTGGCAAAAAGATCCCTGGGCCTGGACAGAAAAAGTTAAACTTACTCAAGAGGGCCAGAGCGTTGACTACTCATGATTATTATTCCGGGGCTGATTGATACACATGTTCATCTTAGGGAGCCAGGGGCCACTCAAAAAGAAGATTTTGAAACAGGCTCAAAAGCTGCCATTACCGGAGGATATACTGTTATTTTAGACATGCCCAATAATCCGCAGCCTACAATTACTCCGCAGGCCTTAGAAGAAAAGGATAAATTAGCAAAAAATAGAATTTACTCTGATTTGGGGTTCCATTTTGGGGCAACTTTGGATTCCAGCCAATATTTTAACCAGTTAAATGACCGTGTTTTTGGATTAAAAGTTTATATGAATCACACCACAGGCACACTTTTACAGGAAGATCCGAAAATTTTGCAGACCATTTTTGAAGCCTGGCCAAAAAACAAGGTTTTAATGGTTCATGCCGAAGGAGAAACTTTAAAAAAAGCTATTGCATTGGCAAAGAAAAATAACAACAAATTACATGTTTGCCATGTCTCCCAAGCAAGTGAGATTAGATTGATAAAACAAGCAAAACTTGATGGATTGAGTATAACTTGTGAAGTGACTGCTCACCATCTATTTTTAACAGAAAAGGATGCAGAAAGACTGGGTCCGTTTGGCATGATGAGACCCCCACTTAAAGATCCTAATATTTTATGGGAAGCAGTTAAAGATCAAACAATTGATATGGTTGCTTCTGATCATGCTCCACATACCAAAGAAGAAAAACTTTCTTCTAATCCTCCAAACGGCATTCCCGGCCTTGAAACTACTCTTCCCCTACTGCTTACTGCAGTTTCAGAGGGTAAAATAACAATAGGAGATGTGATCCGCCTCTGCCATACAAATCCTGCTAAAATTTTTAATATTCCCCCCCAACCTGACACTTTTGTTGAAATTGACCCTACTGTAACCTATAACCTGTCCCCTGTAACCTTGTTTACCAAATGTTCCTGGACCCCTTTTGAAGGCATGAAAGTAACAGGAAAAGTAAAAAGAGTGGTTTTAAGAGGAAAAGTGGTTTTTAAAGATGGGGAGGTTTTAGGAAACCCTCAAGGCAGTGTAATTTACCCGTTTCACCTTCCATACACTTGATTATGAGTCCCGACATCTACAAAATAAGCTGTGTCTTCATGTATATAATATACAACTCTTATGTCCCCCGTAATTGAAAATGCCTTGTATCCTTGCAATTTTCCGCTAAGAGCGTGATCCTCAAGGACTGGATCTTGTGTATTCTCTGCAAACTTTTTTAAGCGTTCATCAAATCTTTTTTGGAAATTAGGTCTATGGGAAAAACGTTTTTTGAATACTTTTATGAAACCGTGGGTAAATTGAACCTTCATGGGTGAAGAAGCAAAAGAAGTTCATCTACGCTTTCTGCCTTAGTGACATTTCTTCCCGCTTTAATATCTGCAAGGGCTTTCTTAAATTTTCTTTCGGCAGCAGGAGAAAGTTTGGTTATTTCTTCAGTTTCCTCTACTCTTAAGCTTAACTCTTTTTTAGAAAGTTTTGTCAGAAGCACCCTGACCACTTCCTGCAGAGAAGAAAACCCCAGATCAGAAGATACGGCTTCCGCTCTTTCTTTTAAATCTCTACTCATAGGAATTTGTACAATCATTCTTTGCATATAAATACAATTATAATGGTTTTGTATAATCCTGTCAATAGCACTTTCAGTACCGTTCCCTTAAGGACCTCATTGCTTCCTCTAAACCAAAAAGTGAATCAGAAAGTAGTCTAGGAGTATCTTCCTTATTCATCGGATCTAGTTGGAGAGAAGGAATTAGACCACACATGAAGCTAACTACCTTACCCATTGAATGCGCTCTCTTTTCACCACAAGCATCATAAATATGTTGCCTAAGCGATTCACCTCTTCCCAAGCTTCTTCTAATATCTTCAAAATCTTCTCCTGTGATTGCTCTAAATAGTAACTTACCTAAGGCGCTACGGTCAAAACCATAGCTTGAGCCTCTAGCAAATTTTCCCTCTAAGTCAGACGAGTTAGCCCAATCAATTATACGTACCTGTTTTGTATCAGCATTCCAAAAAATATTATTTAAACTATCTCCTTGAAAGCCTTCCAAATCGCCATGAACGATACCCTCCTTATGCACTTTTACTAAAATCTTTGCTATTGCAGATGTTAATTCCAAAGCCTCTAATTCACTTAATGTCTTTCTTCGTGTAAGATAATCTCCTACCGGAATAAATTGACCTCCGATGTATTCTAAAATGAGATAGGGTCCTTTAAGACCTTCTCCCATCTTGCCTCTTGTAAGTCCATAGCCTAAAAGCCTAACTGGTCTAAAGTGATCATTTACATCAAATAAGCTGTTCAATCTCAAAAGTAAACCTCCCTCCTTAGTTAGTTGTCCTTGGGCTCGAGGAGATGGATGAGCAATTTTTAATGCTAAATGACTCTCTGCTTGAGGCTCGCTCACCCACCTGCCCGGATTACTTGGTAAACTTTCAGATTCTGTCCTCCCCAAACCATGAGGATAAAAATTTACAGGGTGATAAATTACATGTTCAGCATTACCTGTTACCGTAGGTCTCCCAGTTATACTAGGTCCTGCAAGACTCCCTAAATGGTCAAATGGGTCTCTCTGTCCTAACAGAGTAGGTGCTTCTGTTCTTCCCCCAACTGGCTCTTTTTGTTCTCTTTGGTCAATCATTTAACTATAATTATACATGAATTTCGTACTTAAGGAAGAGTTAGCACTGGGGTTTTTGCACCTATTCTCAAAAAGCAGGGATTAATAATCCGCAGGAGAAGAACAACTTCCCCGCTTCCACCTCGGGGGGGGAAGTTCTAGGAAATCCTCAAGGCAGTGTTATTTACCCTGCCTGAAAATCTTTTGTATTATTAGATTTCTTCAAAGGTAATTTCTTTGTTTTTGCCATCAAGTATTATATTAAATCTATTAAGAATACCAGCTCTACCTAAAAGAATCGGTACCTCTTCGTTTGGATTAAAAACACAGGGAACAGTTAAGCTTCTTTTATTGAAATTTATTTTTATTTGAGATTTGTAAACAAGAATAGTAGTTCCTTCGTAGCCGGTCATTGGTTCCTGCGGACACTTATCCAAATCTATGCCCAATTTTTCTGCTGATGAAACCGGAAAAGAAGTAACATCCGCTCCGGTATCAAATAGAAACGAGAAGGAGATTAATCCGGATGGAGATTCAACCTTAAGCCAAAGAAAAATTGTGGGAATAATACCAAAACCAACAGAGGAACTAACCCCGTATGGAAATTTTGACTTCATAGATGTTAATAACTCCATAGGGAGGTATAAACTGTACTGCGGGAGTCGGGAATCCTTTTTTTTCTGCTTCTTTAAAAGCTTTTCCCAGATTACGCGAAGCTGTTACAACTTTACCATCCGGTTTATCGGTTAGCACATACATCCCGCCATATTTTTGTTGCAGCTTTGCAAATGATATTTTTGTCATACATTATTATTTTAACAACATTAAGATCTCAACGCAACCTTAGAATATTTAGGTGAACTATTCTGCCAATTTCAAATAGTGAAGAAATATCCTACTCGGGGCTCGAAGCTTTTAAATTTGGGTGAGTTTATAGCTTCTTGAACCCTTTGGTATTCTGCCCCGGCCTTTTGTCCATATTCTTCTACCTGTTGCATCAGTTCATTTCTTCTATCAAGAGCCTCGTTTTGCTCCTGTCGGGAAACGGGTATACCAAGATCTGCCGGCAAACCAAGCGTTCCATAGCTAGACAGCCGTACACGATTCTCATAAGCTGCCGCTAAAAATGCAAAGGCTCTTTGCGGCGAAATATTACCTCCTACATCAGGCTTAGTTCTGGCAAGTTCTAGAAAATCTCCAACCTCTGAGATTTTTCCTTTGACTGCATAGTAAGTAACCCACCATTCAGCATTTTTCTGTGGATCTTCCAATATCAAGTCTTCAGCATGTCTATACCCAGCTTCTATGAGACGACCAGTGAGTCTAGCATCAGTTGGTTCTACCCGACCCATGCGTCTAGCTTCAAAAATTGCACCCTTCAAATCAGGAGGATAGTTCTCTACCTTTGGGGAGCTTTCTGTTAGTTCTCCTAGTTCTCCTGGCATAATAACACCAGTGTACAAAAAATATAGAAGCATGTCAAGTGCAAAGGAATACTCCGGTGCCAAGCACCGGAGCTTGACATTATTTTATAATTCCTCGGATTGCTCATCAATGTATTTGTTGATAGCTTCTTTAGTTAAACCTGGACCCACTGATCTGATGAAATATCCTGCCACCCAAACCTCGCCTCCCCAGTACATTCCCTTGAGGAATTTATATTTCTTGAAGAGTAGTTTTGTTGATACGCTTTTGATGATTTGAACGGCTCGGCTTGGGGCAATCCTCGGAGGTGCACTAATGCTCATGTGGACATGGTCGGACAAAACTTCAACTCTGTCTATCTCCATATCGTATTGGAGAGCAATTTCTCGAAGTAGTTTTTCTACCTCAGACTGTGTTACCTTATCTGTAAACACCTTCTTCCTATATTTTGTTCCCCAAGCTATGTGGTACCAGAGTTCATATCTTGCATGAGAGGTATGTTTAATTCCCACCGCCACATTTTAACAGAAATTGCTCTCATGCTATCCTTCCCCGATCCCAAGGATCGGGGCGTGACGCATGGCTGTCAAGTAAACTGCAACTATACTATGGGAGAATGGAATGAAAAAGCAGGGATTAACAATCCGCAATTTAATATACCTGGTTGTGGGTTCCAATATCATAAAGAACAATCCCACTGTCTGTTTGTTCGTAAACAACGCGTATGTCGCCGGTTATGGCAAATGCCCGCAAACCCACTTTTGTTCCCCGGAGTCCATGATTTTTCAGAAGTGCACTTTTGGGATCTTGTTTAAACAACTCTAGCCTCTCCGCAAATTTTTGCACAAGTTTTGGATTACCGGCAAGGCGTTTCTTAAAAGATTTTTTAAAATTTGGGTGAAGTTCAATAGTCACTTATTAAGATATTTTATTAGAGAACCGATATCGGAAAAGGAGACAGTTTTAACCTTTCCTGTTTGAATTTCATCACTCATGTTGTTGTACCGCCTGATAGCAGGCGGTGAGAGCGCAATGGACTCTTCTAAAGTTACTCTAATTGCTTTGTCGGCCAGTTTTTTAAAAAAAAGACGGGTTAGATCCTGGAGCGAAGAAAAACCCTGGCGCAAAGCTTCATCTTCAGCGCTTTTTCGTAGTTGCGCACTCATTGGAACTTGAAGTACAGTTCTACTCATATACATACAATTATATTACTTTTGTAATAAAATGTCAAGAAGCACAGATGTTTGATTTTTCATCATATAACCGTTATAGTACTTCTAGATTTAGTTATGCCATTACCTGATCCAAAAAGTTTTGTTGCTAAAAACCAGCCTGTTTTTGTTTATGATATTCGAAAACCCTGGGAACAGGTTGTTAAAAATGGGCCAATCTGGAAATCAGGCAAGTTCCCTCCCCTGCCTTCCGAAAAAAAATATAAATTTTTAGGCCAAAAATTAATCTCCCCTATTGCCATTTCTGCCGGGCCTGCTTCCACCAAAATCTGGACAGATTTTTATTTTAAAATGGGTTTTGGTTTGGTTTTTGAAAAAACCAGAAGAACCATCCCGCGAAAATCAAATACTCTTCCCAATATTGCCATTGTCCATGTGGATGTACCAATCACCAGAAAGGACCTGGATGAGAAATTAACAGCCTCTATGAATGAGGCAGACTGGCCAAAATACAAAAGCATGACTAACTCCTTTGGCAACCCTTCCCCTGCCATGGAAGTTTGGACAAAAGAGCTTGGGGAACAGACAAAAGGGGCAGGAGACGGACAGTTCTTGGGCTGTTCTGTCACCGCCACTTTGCATCAGGGAGCCACCATGACTGATGCGGCGCTGGACCTGTTGATGGCCGGGACAGCTGCAGCTATTTCCGGAGCCCAGGTTCTGGAATTTAACTTGGCCTGCCCCAATGTGACGGAAAACGCTGTTGAAGGCGAGATGTTTCAGGATGACAAACTGGTAGCATATATCCTGGCAGAATTTAAGAAAAGATTCCCACAGATTCCCTGCGGCTTTAAGTTTGGCCTTTACAAATCAAAAGAGCAGATGAAAAAAGTTTTTATGGCCGGCGGAGATAATTTAGATTATGTTTCAGGAATAAATGCCATAGCCATGACGGTTTTGGGGGGGAAGGGAGAAGAAATTTTGCCGGGCAGAAAAACTTCAGGGGTTTGCGGCAGGGCTGATCAGACAATAGCTTTGGAAGCAATTAAATGGGCTTCTGAAATTAGAAAAGAAGAAGGTTTAAAATATGAAATTTTGGGTGGAGGAGGAATTGTGGAGGTAAAAGATGTGGACAGGTATTTGGAAGCAGGAGCAGACATGGTGCAGATTGCCGCCGCAGCCCTGGCAGATCCCCTGCTGGCCTACAAATACAGGCTTTTTTTATGGTAAAATATAAGCAGAGAGTATGAAAAAGCTTCCTATCTTTTTAAAACAATACTTTTGGGATGTGGATTTTAATAAGTTGGACTTTGAGCGCAGTAAAACCTTTATATTAAAACGGGTTCTGGATCGAGGAAATAACCAGGCATTGAAATGGTTATTTCAAAACTATACCAAAGAAGATATTAAAGAATTGATCCTGACTACCAGAGATTTATCCGCCAAAACAGCTAACTTCTGGGCCGATTATTTGCATATCGCCCGCAACCAAGTGCCATGTTTACAAAAGCCTTACTCCCGGATACAATTCGGGCTCTCAAGCTAGTATCTAAAATAAGTATAGTTAAAAAAAGCTATCTGGCAGGAGGAACTGCTCTGGCTCTGCACTTAGCTCATAGGTATTCTTTTGATCTGGATTTTTTTACCCGGACTGTTTTTGATGAAAAAACATTGCTCTCTGAACTTAAAACCTTACCTGAATATAAAGAGGACGGAACAGGATGGAGAACTGTTTGGGGAAAGGTGAGTAAAACCAAATTCAGCCTGTTTTATTACGAATATCCACTGATTAAAAAAACTGTCAAATTTGAAGGCATTCAGATTCTTCAAAAAGAAGACATTGCAGCCATGAAAATTCATGCTGTTGAAGACAGGGGAACCAAAAGGGATTTCTTTGATTTGTATTTTTTGGCGCAGGAATTTTCTTTAGAGAGGATGCTTAAATTTTACAATCAAAAATATGGCAATTTAAAAGAGCATATCTATATAACCATTAGGAGTTTAAACTATTTTGCTGATGCAGAGCGGGATGATGATCCTAAAATGCTGAAAAAAGTTTCCTGGGAAGAAGTTAAGAAATTCTTTCAGTACCAAACCATTAAACTAGCCAAAGATAAATTAAAAATCTAAACCCTGTCCAATTCGCTTTTAGCATACAAATATAGGCTATTCAGAGAAAAAACTTCTTTGATAATTATGTTATGATTTTGATTATATGACTCAAGAAGGATCTGAAGGAAGTCCTATACCTACTGCACTCCAAACAGACTTGAAAAAAGAGCCTGATATAGGCGAGATACAAAGAGAAATCGTATCAATGATTTTAGAAAGACTTAAGGATCCTCGGGCTATTGATCTACAATACCCAAATACAAATACTTTTGTGGTTGCTAGACACGGGGCAGATCCTGATTATGAACATGGTAGTAAAAGACATTTTATTATACTAGACAAATCATCTTTGTTAGATACTGATCAAATTTGTATTGCTGCCACCGACAATAGATCACTCCAACATAGTATGACTCAAGGAGCAGTGCTGGTTCAACATGGTAAGGGTTTACACTCTGAAAGAGAAATCGCCCTCACAAGATTTGTCCAAAATACAAGAGACAAATTGAGAAGAAATGAAGGTACTTGTTACTTAATAGTGCTTTCTGAAAACTTAAAAGACTTCACAGGAACCTTATCTATAAAAGGCCGTGCTTATCCATTTCGGCGACATCCTCCTTTTGCCGGTAAAGAGGGAGTTGCACCTTTTGCAGAACGCTGGAGAAACGGTGATTTCCAACTAGCAGATGCCTTTATTTATGATACAGCAGGACAGAGTTTAGATTTTCAGGAAGCAGATTACCGGGAAATATTAAGAACCTTAAAAACTGCAAAAGTAAATTTAGAAATGACTAGAAAGGTTGCTCAACACGAAGGAACATTTGAATTGGCAAAAATTGTATCATCTTAACCCCCGGTTACCTTAACTTTTCCGTATGTTCCTTCAGTCATTTGTCAATTTGTTCAACAGATAATTCTTTATTTTCTACTCAATTCCTTAAAAGCTAGTGAGTATCTTTGAAGAATCTTCTTGGCAATTTTATAAACTTTTGTATTGCTGATGACATTTTTTCGCATAGGGTGATTTTAACGCAACCCTCCTGTAACTTTAACTTTAGCAAGTAAATCCAGATTATCCAAAACTTCCCCACAACCCCGAACAACCGTAGTCAGCGGATCATCTGTCACATAAACAGGCAGTTTTGTTTCTTCTGCAATTTTTTTATCCAAGCCCCTAAGGAGCGCTCCTCCTCCTGCCAAATATATTCCCCGGTCAACTATATCTGTCAAAAGTTCCGGCGGTGTTTCTTCCAAAACCTCCTTAATAGCCCCAATGATCTGGTTTATGGTTGGCGCGAGCGCCTCTCTTATTTCTTCAGCAGTAATTTTAAGTGATTTAGGAAGTCCTGTGGAAAGATCACGGCCGCGGATGACTGTAGCCATATTATCGTCTTTATCACCTAACTCAAAAGCAGACCCAATTTCAATTTTAGCTTCTTCGGCACTTCTTTCCCCAATCATCATGCCATATCTCACCCTCATGTAATTTATGATATCCTCATCCAGCTCGTCCCCTGCCACCCGCAAGGAGCGATTGATTACCATCCCCCCCAAAGAAATCACTGCAATTTCACTGGTGCCTCCGCCAATATCCACCACCATCACTCCTTCCGGTTCCTCCACCGGCAGTTTGGCCCCAATGGCCGCTGCCATGGGTTCTTCAATCAAAAAGGCCTGCCTTGCTCCGGCTGAAAGACAGGCATCCTGGACAGCCCTTCTTTCCACTTCTGTCACGCCCGAAGGAATGCCCACCACCACCCGTGGCCTGGGAATTTTGGGCAGACTCCGCCAGCCGGAAGATTGAGGAGTTTGGTGAACTTTATGGATAAAATAGCGGAGCATGGCCTCGGTAGTATCAAAATCGGAAATGACCCCGTCACGAAGAGGACGCACTGCTTCAATGGCTGCCGGGGTGCGACCCAGCATTCTTTTAGCTTCCCCTCCAATGGCCAGAACTTGCCTGGTTTTTTTATGAAGCGCTACCACGGTTGGCTCTCTGATGACAATCCCTTTGCCTTTAACCAGAACCAGAGTATTAACCGTACCCAAATCAATACCAATATCATGAGCAAAAATCTGCCAAATCTTATCAAACATGCCGTGAGTTTAACATATTGACATCACATCTCCAAGGGTGTATAAATCAATCATGGCAAACATAGTAGAAACTGGCATCAGGTATGCAGGTAGTGTTGTTGCAAGAAGTGTGGGGGTTGAGGGCTTTCGGAGAGGAGTTCTCCCTCAAATTATAATGCCTATATTTGAACCTTATAATTTTAGAATTGGTCGTAGGGGTGCAACAGAAACTGAAGCTATGATACTTACAGGTAGAGTAGTAACTGATTTTTTATTGATGGCGCCTGCTGTTATTTTGTTGGGTCATGGTCATCCAACCGAAGCAATTTTGGCAAAACTTGCTGCTAATGCAGTCTCTCATGTGGGTTTGGATGTTTTTGGTGCCGGAGCAAGAGGCATGCAGAGACTTTTAAGAAACTTAAGACCATCTCCAGGTACACTAGCAGTCTAATCTTATTTTCCTTACCTTAATTAACAATTTAATAAAACATTTTTAAACGATCGGTAAATTTTGCTTATCTCCCTATATTACCTATATTATCAGATTCTATAACCATTACCCAATCTTCTATCCCCACATCTTTTATAAATTTCCGGAGTGGCTTGGTACAATTTTTCTTCGTAGCCCAGACGCTTTTTTGCCAATGCACAAAACCCCATTTTTTTAAACTCCGTCTCAATAAATTTCTGGCTTGTTTTCTTTTTTCAGGTATATCAAATATAACCAGTCTCCACCGCCCATCCCACTGACCATCTTCAATATTAAGGCTCTGCCAAACAGCTTTTTGCCTACCTTGGTCCGTAAGTTTATAAGCTAACTGATCATTATCCATAAAATCAATCAATCCTCTTTCTCTCAATCTCTTCAGGGCTCGTGCCAATTCTGTCTTCTTTAAGGGTCTATCCCACCAACCATAGTGTGCATAAAGATATGAGTTATTTATGAAATGATCGAACCTCACAGAGCTATCCACAGTTTTCTCTAATACCAGAAGAATAAAATTTGTTAAGCTTTTCTTTGTTCCCATAAATCCATTATTTAACGATCGTTCAATTTTGTCAATAAGCAAACTCTTGTCCCTAAAGCTAAAAAGTTCTTAAACCTTTAAAAAATTACCCACTATCAAACCAATTGCTGTTGCCAATCCCCCAATAATAAGCATCTCAACCGCGCTCCGGAGGGCTCTGTGTTCAACAATCATACCCTTAAAATAGCCAATCATAAAAAGACCCAGGAGTGCAACAGAAATACTGATAACCCTGGCAGTGTCAAGAGGAAAGATTAAAAACGGTGCAATGGGAATTAAACCTGCGCCCAGATAGGAAAAAAACATCAAGCTTGCCCCCAAAATTAAACTATCATTATGCTTGCCTGATTTATCCATCTGGTGGACTGCTTTTTCTGAAGAATATTGGCCTGCAGCCATAGAAGAAGCCTCTACAGAAACAGCCACAAAACTAGCCAAAATAATAATTGCTTTATCAGGAACTCCGGCACTGATCCCCACTACCACTCCGGTTGTAGAAACCAACCCGTCTTGAAGCCCAAACATAATACTTCTGAAATAATCCTCATGCAGATCAATCTTCATATTGAATATTATATCAGCATATAAACACTACTGCATATGCTATAATAATTTTGTATGAAAGCTAATTACGCAGATATTAAAAAGAAAGTTCTGCCAATTTTAAAAGAGGCCGGAGTTATCCGTTCCTCCTTGTTTGGCTCTGTGGTGCGTGGAGAGGCAAAAAAAAGCAGTGATATTGATATTTTAATAGAACCCCCCAAAGGGATGGGTTTATTTGAATTCATAGATTTACAACATAAGCTGGAAGATGCTCTAAAAAGAAAAGTGGATTTAGGCGAGTATTCTACAATAAAACCTAGACTCCATGATAATATTCTAAACAGTGCCGTGCAAATTCTATGAAAAGAGACTTCCTGGTTTACCTTGACGATATCCTAGAAAGCATTGAAAGAATAGAAAAATATACAAGAGGGTTAACCAAGGAAAAATTTATGGACAATGTCTCTATTCAGGATGCAGTGATTAGAAGATTAGAAATTATTGGTGAGGCAGTTAAACACATTCCTACGGAGATTAAACAAAAATACCCGGAAGTAAAATGGAAAAAGATTGCGGGGGCAAGAGATATTTTTGCTCATGAATACTTTGGGGTAAATTTAGAAAGAGTCTGGAAAACTATAAAAGCAGATATTTTACCTCTTAAAGAACAAATTAAAAATTTACTTTGAATTCCTCTTTAAATTCACTCCGGTAGATTATTCACCGCTGGCTTGACTTTACGCTTAGTTTGTCATATATTCTCTTTCATCATGACACCAGAAAGAAGGGGAAAAGATTCACCTCAACCAACAGATCAACCTGCAACTCTGCATCCTCTCGATAAAGGTGCTCTTTTAAAACTGCTTATCGACGCACGGGGAAGAGGGACTTCTGATCAAGCAAGATCAACTGCAATACTTGCTTCTCTACTACCTGCAGGAACATAGTCCGGTAATTCAATTAGTTGATTTTTTTGGCTAAACCCTATACCCTAATCGCTATACCCTAAAGTTATGTTAGATAAAATCATTTCTTATTCTTTCTATCTTCTTTTTTCCCTGACCCCTCTTTTTTGGACCTCTTTAAACCATGAATTGTTTGAATTTAATAAAATGTTTTTAACTTATGGATTTACAGTAATTATTGTGGGTGCTTGGCTTTTAAAAACGATAAACAATAAACAATTAACGATTAAACGAACACCTCTTGATATCCCCTTACTTTTATTTTTAGGCGCCAATATTTTATCAACTATTTTTTCAATTGACACCCATACTTCCATTTGGGGCTATTATTCCAGATTAAACGGCGGACTCTTATCAATTATTTCTTATCTTTTGCTCTACTGGGCTTTTGTCTCCAATATGGATAAAGAAAAAGTCTTTACCTTGTTAAAATTTGCCCTGGCTTCAGGAGTGATTGTTTCTTTATGGGGAATTTTGGAACATTTTGGAGTTTCCCCTTCCTGTATTATCTTGCGAGGTGAGTTCAATGCTTCTTGCTGGATACAGGATGTACAGGCCCGGGTTTTTGCCACCTTGGGCCAGCCCAATTGGATGGCCGGCTATTTAGGGATGCTGATCTTCCCTGCTTTATATTTCTTTTTAACTTCCAAAACACGCTTTTCCCTTTATACTTTCTACTTTATACTTTCTACACTCTACCTAGCTTTTACCTTCACCTACTCCCGGGGCCCAACTTTGGGACTGATTGGAGGCTTTATTGTTTTTATTTTATTAAACTTAAATAATTCCAAAAAAATTACTTTTGTATTACTAACTTTTTTACTTATTAATCTTCTTTTTGGTTCAGCTTTAACCAACTTTAGATTAGTTGCCAAATTTGCTCCACCTCCAAGACCTACTATAGCTCTACCTGTCTCTTCCGGCACCCAACTGGAAACAGGAGGCACGGAATCCGGCCAAATCCGCTTAATTGTCTGGAAAGGAGCTTTGGATATATTTAAAAATTATCCCATTTTTGGTTCCGGCGTAGAAACCTTTGCCTATTCTTATTACCAGTTTAGACCAGTAGCTCACAATTTAACTTCTGAATGGGATTTTCTCTATAACAAAGCACATAATGAATACTTAAATTACCTGGCAACTACAGGAATAGTAGGTTTTGCAGCATACATCTTGGTCATTGGAACATTTTTAGTAACTACGCTAAAAAGCATTTCCAAAAATACTTTGGTTTTGGCATTGTTTGCCTCATGGATATCTTATTTGGTCTATAATTTCTTCCTCTTTTCCGTAGTCATTTTGGCCCTATTTTTCTACCTTTTCCCTGCTTTAGCTTTTGTGGCCACCGGCTCGACAAAAGTTTACAGTTTTAAGCTTCCAGTACCATATCCTAAAGTAGCCAAAGTCATCTTATTGTTTTCTATATTCTTTCTTCTATTTTCCATTTACCAGCTCTGGTATGCTGACAGCCTTTTTGCCAAAGGAGAAAAAGCATCAGATTCAGGCAAAAATAAAACTGCTTATCTCTACACCCTGGATGCCTCAAATCTAAACCCCGGCGAACCTTTATACAGATCTGAGCTGGCATATTTAACAGCATCAACAGCGATTATTGCAAAGCAGCAGCTAGAGGCAACTTTATCTGCGGAACTTATAAATCAGGCAGTTTATGATATGGAAAAGGTCATCAGGGATAATCCCAAAAATGTCTCTTTTTACCGGACAGCTGTCAGAACCTATTTTGAGCTGTCTTCGCTAGATAATAAATATTTTGATAAAACCCTTGAAGCTTTGGATATGGCTATTATTCTCGCTCCCACAGACCCCAAGTTATACTACAACAAAGGCTTGATCTTACAACAAATGGATAAAAAAGAGGCGGCGGAGGAAGCTTTTAAAAAAGCAGTTCTGCTAAAGCCCAATTACCAGGAGGCACTGGATGAAGTCGATTAAAAAAGTGCTGGAGGAAACCAAATTTAAAGATAGACCTAAAAATATAGCATATGAATTCCAGGAATATGGGGTGTATCTGGCAGAAAGTTTGCAGGATACCAAACATTATTCACTCTATATTAAACTGGCCAAGCAAATGCCCAGAAATATGCTGGAAGATGCCTTAAACTTTACCAAAGGCTATTACAGTGCCAAATCCAAAGCCCGGGTTTTTATGTGGAGATTGCAGGAGCTGCGTAAAACTTAACTTAAGCCCACCCATTTATTTATACTGGCCTAACATAATTACAGTTCCGTCTTTTACTTTCCCATGCGCCTTTTGGTCATCACTAATAAGTTTACAATCCTCATACTTTGCCAAAGCTAAAAAGTAAGCATCATATGAAGCAAGATTGTATTTCAACATCAATTTGGAACTTTCTTCTAAAATCGGTAAACTTACTTCTATTATTTTTATTGGCATTTCAAAAAGATCATTTAAGGTCTCCCGAATTTCATCAGTAGATAAACCCTTTCCTTTAATCAAAGCATTCAGAAGTTCTAGGGGTAATATATCCGGAATGGATATGTTAATTCTACCGAATCTTAAATCATCTAAAATTTGTCCAGCCTCCTTAAGATGAAGTTCGCCGTTTCCATGAAACCACTTTAGTACAACCGATGTATCAACCACATAATTCATGATTAGAAGTGAGTATCCCTATCGTGTCTTAAGAAATCCGTTAATTTAATATTCTGCTTTCCTGATTTGCTAATTTTTTCCATATTTTCATAAATTTCATCCCACTGTTTCTTGGTTAATTTCTTTTGGGGGTGCTGCGGATGAGATATAGGCAATTTTTCCACTCTAAACCCATCCTGTATGGTAGCAATTTTTACCACAATTTCATCTTCAGGCCAATTTAAAGCTTTTCTTACCTCCTGGGGTATAGTTAACTGGCCTCTTTCCCTAATTTTAGAAATAGTCTGTATATAATTCATACTAATGAGATTATCATACTACTCTGATTTTGTCAATTACCTTACCAAAGGTTATTACAATGCCAAAAATAAGGCCAAAGTATTTATGTGGAGATTAAAACAATTAAAACAGGACTAAACTGCAAGCGGTTCCCCTTGGGGTGATAGACCTAATTTAATTAGTCTGGCTAAAGCCAGAGCATTAGGAATCAAAATATCAGCAAAACTCTTTCGCTGGGGTCCATTTAAACCTACATCCAAAACAATTCCATCTACTCTTGAGCCAATTGATCCGATTTTGGGATCCCAAACAGACGAGCTATCATCAAAAAGAGGTAATTGCCAACCTACCAACCCAAACATATACACATCTTCTCTCCTGCTTAGACCTAGCCCACGCACTAATCTACTAATTATTTGTGGCTTGACAGAATGAATCTTTCCCATCAGAATCCTTCTTAAAGTAGCTCTGTCTAACCCTACAGCCTTTGCATACTCATTCATATAAAGACCTTGAGTAAACATATAAAGCTGCATTCCTTCCCTAAACTCTTGAGTAACTTCAGTTCTCCCAAGGAAACTTTCTGGCATAATTTAGAAATTATAATACATATTATAGGTTTTGTCAAATAATTGATTTAATGTTACAATTAAGCTCATGCATACTTCGACTTCGCTCAGTATAAAAGTTATTCATGCGCCTGATGAAAAATTAAGGGTTCAAACCAAACCGGTGAAAAAGATTACATCAGCCCTTTTGCAAACTTTAAAAGAAATGATCAAACTAACCCAAACCTTTAAAGATCCTGAAGGAGTGGGTTTGGCAGCCACGCAAATTGGGCTCGGAGAGCGGTTTTTTGTAGCCCGCCTTCACGACTCGGATAAAACCCCCCCTTCCAAACCCGGTCAGCGCGGCAACAGATGGAAAAATTACGGGCAGGAATTTATGGCCATTATCAACCCGCAAATTCTCACCTTTTCCAAAGCTACCAGAACTTATTTTGAGGGCTGTTTATCTGTTCCCACTGTTTGGGGTGAGGTTAAAAGACATACTTCAATTAAAGTTTCCTACCAGGATATAACAGGCCAAAATTTTACTAAAACTCTCAAGGGTATTCCTGCCTGGATTTTCCAGCACGAAGTGGATCATTTGGATGGAATTATATTTACCCAAAGAGTGCTGGAGCAAAAAGGCAAATTTTACAAATTTACAGGCAAAGACAAAACAGGCACAGATAATTTTGAAGAAATAACAATCTGATATGAAAACACAACATCCACAAATTATTCCCACATTTGCCCCCCTCCTCATCACAGAGGAAAACATTAAAAAATACCTCTATAAGATGCCAAGGCATAATATAGAGATAGTCTTTTTTGGTTCTGATCCTTGGTCTATTTATGTTCTTCAAGCACTGGAGGATAATTTTGATGTTAAGGCAGTGGTAACTGCCTTAAATTCTGCTGTGGCCAATTATTTCAAAGGCCAGGTTCTGACCCCGGACATACTTGATGCTAACTTTCTCGCTTCCCATTTCGCATCTCTTGCTTCTGATCTGTTTGTGGTAGCTTCTTTTGGCAAAATCATCCCAAAATCCATTTTGGATATCCCCAAAAAGGGAGCTTTGAATGTTCATCCATCGCTTTTGCCAAAATACAGGGGGGCTTCACCGATTCCTACAACTATTTTAAATGGAGATAGAAAGACAGGAGTAACCATAATTAAGATGGACGAAAAAATGGATCATGGGCCAATAGTCGCAACGAGAAAGATTAGCTTGACAGGGCAAGAGAAATTCTCTGATTTGATCAATAAATTGTTTCAACTTGGAGCAGAGCTTTTGGTTAAAATTATCCCTGATTTTATCACCAAAAGGTTGAAGCCGGTTAGACAAAATCATGCTAAAGCGCTATTTTGTCTTTCACTCACCAGACAAAGTGGTTATTTTGAGATTAGTAATCCCCCATCATCAGAAAAGCTAGATAGAATGATTAGAGCTTATTTCCCCTGGCCGGGAGTTTGGTGTAAATGGAAAGGAAAAATAGTTAAATTTTTGCCCAATAATATGCTTCAGATGGAGGGGAAAAAAGTTATATCCATGAAGGATTTTCTCAATGGCTACCCCAATTTTCCCCTAGCAAATATTAGCGCTTGACATATCATTATCAAAACATTATTATCATAATATGAATGCTATTTTGCAGGTTCCTATTAATAAAAATTTACGTGATAAGGCAGCTTTTGCTGCAGAACGAATGGGCTTTTCTTCCCTTCAGGAATCCGTACGGCTTTTTTTAAATCAATTGGCTTTTAACCAAATTCAAATAGCTTTTGAACCAAAAGCCGTGAAGCTTTCTTCGCACGCTGAAAAAAGATATAACAAAATGGTTCGGGAGGTAGAAACTGGTAAAGTAAAAATGAAAACCTTCGAAACTGTGAAAGCTTTGATGGAAGACCTTAATCAGTGAATATTAAGAGACATCCTGATTTTAAGAAACACTATAAACAAAGAATTTCCCATAATCTAAAATTGATTCAAAAAACTTCAGAAAGATTACAATTATTCCAAGATAATCCATCAAACTCTTTATTAAAAAATCACGCTTTAGTAGGTAAGAAAATTGGCTTAAGAGCTTTCTCGGTTACCGGAGATATTAGAATTGTTTATCTACCAGTTTCAGAAAATGAGGTTATACTGTTAGATATTGGTTCTCATAATCAAGTTTACTAAAAGATTTCCGGAGCTGCTACCCAGACTTTCCCATAAAAAGTATTACTCTTGACAAGAAGTAATATTCTTGTAATTGTAAGGCTACAATGATAAAGTAAAATCATGATTCGTTTACCTTATATGGGAAATATTTTTATGAGCACTCTTTTCAAGAACGGCCAATTTACTATCCCAGTTCAAATCAGAAAAAAATGGGGTTTAAAACCCGGAGATAAAGTAAATTTCATCATAAAGAACAATGCGGTGGTTATGCAACCTGCCCATCCAATAAAGCCCTAGACTGCTACAGCCGCTTCTTGTGGTTTTTCGATTTTGGCAACAAATGCAGGTTTAACCACTCTTAAACATTTTGTGCAGTATTTTTGGCCTTTGTAAATATGCAAATTGGGTTTTTGGGTCCTCATATGAATTGGAGCGCGCAAAGCCCAAGTGCCACCGGCTCCGGATGAACCTTTTTTGTGCCTGGAAAAAGCTATTTTATTTCTGCCTTTTCCACACCTTAAACATTTTGTCATATGTGGTACACTATAGCATGCTGTGTTGGAATTTTCAATTTTATGAGCAAAACAGATAAAACATTAGGATTACTCCTTTCCGGGAAACACCCTTTTATAAAAAAATATGCCGGAAAGCAGGTATTTGTTATTCAAAATGAGATCATACCCATTAAGGAAGGGAAAAAGGCACTTGAAGAATTTAAAAAACTAAAACAAAAATATGGTGAGCCTCCGCTAGTTACCTTTGTCCCGGATCCCGGCGTAACTTACATTCTTCTAATAAAATGCTAATAGCTTCAACTCCGTTTAGCTTTAAGGGGCAGGGATACTTGGGGAAAATTTACAGACCTTACATTTCTGTATTAATCACATCAGAAAGAATAGATGAATGGATACCTACTGAAATGATAGTTGACAGCGGGGCAGATTACACTCTACTTCCCAGAAAGTATGCCCAGATTTTATCAGTTAATCTTTTAAAAGATGCCTACATTCAGGAGACCTCCGGAGTTGGAGGCAAAGAAAGAGTTTACCTTTGTAAAAACATTATGAGATTAAAAATTGGTAGCTGGGAAAAAGTTATTCCTGTAGGTTTTTTAAGTAGAGATGACATACCCGGACTTTTGGGTAGACTTGCATGTCTTGAAGCATTAAAATTAACAATGGTAGATTTAAAAACAATATTAGAAAAATGAATCCGGAATTCCTGGCTTTATCTATAATCATACTTTTATTTTCAGTCATAGTCCATGAAGTCATGCACGGGCTAATAGCTTTAAAATTCGGAGACCATACTGCTGAAAAAATGGGGAGGCTGACTTTAAACCCTTTGCCTCACATAGATCCTTTTGGCACAATTTTATTACCTGCCTTAATCCTCATCCCCTCTTTGCTGACCGGAACTCCTGTAGGGCCACTCCTGGCCTGGGCAAAACCCGTGCCTGTTAACCCTTTAAATTTTTCTAACATCAGAAAAGGAGAATTATTTGTTTCAGCAGCCGGAGTTTTGGCCAATTTTGGACTGGCAGCGGTTTGCGCTTTACTTTTCCACATTCTTAACAATTTGCCTATGGTTTTCCCGGAACTCCTTGGCAGACTGCTGCTTTTTGGCGTACGGATAAATTTATTTTTGGGGGTATTTAATTTACTGCCAATTCCCCCGCTTGACGGATCAAAAGTGCTTTTGTCCCAGCTTCCGTATAATTTGGCAAAACAGTATCAAAAACTGGAGCGATATGGATTTATCCTGCTGCTTTTTTTAGTGTTTATCTTCCCAGGCCCACTTTTTCTGCTTCTTAATTTTTTGGTGGGGATACTTTCCGGCCTTTTAGGCTTTTAAAATGACCTCTTGACAAGTGAAAGAAACATTAGTTAGAATACTTTCATCCTGTCCTGATAAATGAGTTCACCAATTTCACCGGAAAGAATTATAAATGGCGCATCATCTCTTTGGGAAGAGGAAATTAGCGCGCAAGTAGCGCAGCAAGCAAAGTGGCGTGAAAAGTCAGAAGCAAACGATGCGCATAACCAAGCAAAACAAGCGCTTTTTGAAAGCCAAAAACCGGCTCTCTTGCAAAGGGCACGCGGGGAACATTACAGACGCTTTGAACCATTACATAAAATCGTAGTTTCGCTTATTCCCTCTCTACAAGCCCTAAGAAATCACTATTTACCGGGCAGCCGATTAGTCACAGCAGAAGAATATGCAGATACCTATGATCCCGATCCTTGCCGTAAAACAGATAATCAATACTCTTTTGGGGCAATGATTTTGGATTTAGAAGACCCGCTGGGTCGTAATCAAAGGGTTTTCTTTGCTGTTGCCTCGGCCCGGGAACCCGAAGACGCAAGATGGTTAAAATTTCTTGGTAGTCCTCCACAAATAACATTTGGTTTATGGCTGGGCTGGCAAGAAGTAGTTAATTATGGTCGTAATGATTACTCGTGGGCGAGATTGTTAAACAAGAGGGCAGAAGAAATTCAAGGCGATTCTGCTTTTATCACCCTGCAGGAAGAACTTTATCACGCGGAGATGGCGGATGAAGCAGGTAATGGCAGAGTAGTATTTAGAACTGCTCCCCGTCTGCTGCCTGATTTATCTTATAGGTATGGCGATCGAATTGCTGTGGTTAATGGTCAATTACCAAACCGGGACATTGAAAAAAAATTAAGCAGACTTTTTGTTGGAGAAGAAAGAAAAATCAGACAAACAGCCGAAGAGGCAGCCTAAACCCTAATCCCTGAAAAAGCCCCTGATTTGCACCACAAAAAGTAAGGTCAAAAAGATTAATACTGCAGTAATTGTAAATGGTGAATGAAAGCCAAAAATGGCAGCAGCGGAAAAACTATGCTAAAACCAATAATGTTGACAAAAACAGTCAGGTAGATAAAAAATAAAGACGGCTTCTTCATGGTATTTAACCGCGTGGTTGGAAAAGCCTGTTAAAAGGCGTTTGCTTTTTAGGCTCAATCTCTTTTTGACCATCCAGATATTCTCTGACAGCTCTTCTTATCAGTTCCCCTGCAGAAATTTTTTGGGCTTTGGAAAAGTTAACTGCTTTTTTCCATAAATCTTTATCAAATAAAATGTCAACCCTTCTGTTTAACATACACATACACATTAACATACACATATTATTTTGTCAAGTATTTGCCCCCTTGACAAGCAAAAAAATCAATGCTATGTTTAAATTAATCCTTAAAGATCATTTGTAGATGGCCTAAAAGGATTTACCCCGCGAAGCTTTAGCGGAGTGGGGCTGCCCTACATTGCACGTTTGAAAATTGAAGTGATTTTTCCTCCACTAGTTGTTGACCCTAGGGAGATCCGAAGTTGATGTACCATAAAGGTACATCACAGGATGCCCACTTATCAATCAGGGGGAAAATCTTCAATTTAGCGTCTATTGTAGGGAGAAATTATTACAGTTTTTAGTTGTTAATTTTCAGTTCTCATTGAATAATCAATGATCATTTTTCAATGTAGAAGTGATTTTTTGAAATATTAAGGTTAGTTCTTGGGTTTCGCTCCATAATTTTCTTAACTCTTCTTTTTTTTCTGGTACACATTTTGCCATCATCCTTAACCAATGTTTTGTTTCTTGAGCTTCTTTTTTACAAATAAATATTTTGTTTTGGAAATCCCTCTTTGAACTGGCACCATTTGCTTCCATATAATTTGCACCAATACTGGTTGATGATCGGACAAGCTGGTTTATAATTGGATTGGATATATTATCACCTTTGATAGATCGGCATAACTCAATCACAGACTCACCAAATTTAGCTGTTCTTTCTTCTAATGGATACTTGTTTGACAATTGATTCACTGTAAACTCATTGTAAACTAGAAATTGCAAACTGAAAACTGGTAAAATACATATACGCCTCCTTAGCTCAATGGAAGAGCGTATGTTTTGTAAACATATGACAACAGTTCGATTCTGTTAGGAGGCTCCCATGTTTACAGTGAGTTCACTCTGAAGGTTCACCCTGAAGAGCGTAGTCGAACTGCCGACATAGCTTAGTGGTAAAGCACTTCATTGGTAATGAAGAGACCGTGGGTTCGAGTCCCACTGTCGGCTCTGATGGCTACAATTATATAAACTTCTTAAACCATTAGTGGTGAAAAATGAGCCAGGATATTTTCAATGGTAATACATTCAAAGCGAGCCTTTGGATAGGCTTTTTTGAATGAAACCGGTGTGGTAATTTTTTCTTTCCATTTGCATTCATAGGCAAAAATATCTATGCCGTTTTTTTCTATCACATCAATCTCCGTACCTGCGCGTGTTCTCCAAAACATAATTTCCGGCGGAAAAATTTCAAGAGCTCCCTTTTTCATCAGTTCAGTAACAAAAAAGTTTTCAAAAATAGCTCCTTTATCTGCCCGCGTATCCATCGGGGAAACTATATCAACCAAGGCATTACGAACACCATTATCAAGGAAAAAAACTTTGAAAGCTTTCTTCAGTTCGGTTCGCGGATTATTAGAAAATGAATAGATACGTTTAATAATAAATGATTGTTCCAGTAATCTTAGATAGCGGTTCACTGTTGTTCTGGTAACTCCTACTCCTAGCGCTAATTCATTTAGAGAAACCATTGACCCAACTTGCAATGCTAGCATTTTTAGCAAATCCTCAAAAATCTTCGAATTACGGATAGCTTCAAAAACAAAAACATCTTTGTATAAATAATTGGTTACAATATTTTTAATCGTAAATAATTTTTCATCAATAGTTTTGGCAGAAACAACCGCTGGATACGAGCCAAATTTCATAAAAGAAAATAAATCTAACTCACTCATATTAGGGTATGCCAAACCAGCTTCATGCAAAGAAAGGGGTAAAAGTAAAAACTCATATGCCCGGCCAGTCATTGGTTCTTTGATTTTATTTGCCAAATCAAATGATGATGATCCAATAGCAATAATTTGCACCCCCGGATAGGTATCATGAAATACTTTCAAGATACTGCCAATGTTTTGAATGGTTTGCGCTTCGTCAAAGACAATAATCTTTTTGTTGCGGGTTAGAGGCAACAGCTTTTTTGGTTCACCAAGTACAAAATGGGCGCGGATATCAGCCAACTGACAATCATAATACTCTCCTTGCTGTTCATACGCAGATATAATTTTTTTAGCAAGGGTTGTTTTTCCTGATTGGCGGGGACCCAAAATAATTACCATTTTATGCTTAAAAAGGACTGATGTAACCCGTGGTTCAATATCACGGTAGAAAATTTTCATAACAGTAGTATAACAAATTGCTACTAAACAAGCAAATATTGTTTTACTTTTGCTACCACATCAACCCCCAGCGTCTTGCTATACCAATCCACTCAAAAATTTATCTGCGCTTATGACCCGTATATTCTTTTTCCGGTAATCAATACCTGTTTCCTTCACTAATTGATAGGCAAACGGGATTTTGAGTTTATCAGTAAAGTACACCAAAGGTTTAGATAAATCCTCCTTACCGGATTTTACTTCAACAGCCAGCCATGGTTTTTTGTCAATCGTGACAAGAAAATCTACCTCCCTACCTTCAATGTTACGCAAAAAAAATAATTCCGCCTTATGACCAGATGTGTCATATAAGAAATGCGCCGTCTTTAAAAGATGAGAAGCTACCATGTTTTCCAGACGCGCGCCTTCGTCTATCACTTGCGACCAGTCCCAAAGATACATTTTGGGTTCTTTACGTAAAGACTTAATAACAGTAGTCGCGTACGGATAAATTCTAAAGTGATAATAGAAACGTTCCAAAATATCCATCCATGTTTTAACAGTCTTATGTGCTACTTCCAAATCGCCGCGCAGCGCGTTTAATGACAGCAATGACCCGACTTTGGAAGGAAGAATTTCCACTAAAATTTGCAAAGCAGAAAGATCACGCACTTGCTCAATATCCCGAATATCTTCCTTAATTAAGCGGTCTACGCGCTCGTTGTGAAACCGACGAAGAGTCTGTTGGTCTTTTTTTAAAAACGGTTCCGGAAACCCGCCAAACGCCAACAGATCTTTAAATGTTTGTGACACTAAACTGCTTGATTTGGGGAACACTAGCTCCTTTGATACCGGAATGTTCGGTAATGTCTCCATTATTTCCGCCAATGAAAATGGGTGCAACCGATAATAATGATATCTTCCCAACAATGAGTCTCCACCCTTACGATACATATCAAGCCGGGCGCTACCGGTTACGAGTATATTAAATTTATCCTTATAGGTATCAAATTCTCCTTTGATATAATTCTTCCATTTTTTATACTTGTGTATTTCATCAAAAATAACTAAACCGGCGTCTCCCTGAAACTCGCCACCCAAAATACTCTTTCTGTCTTGACGATTGTCCCAGTTGAGATACGCGTATGACTTATAATCTTTTCTACCCAAAAAACGAGCTAATGTCGTCTTGCCAACTTGCCGAGGTCCGCCCAAAAAAACCATCTTTTCTTTTAAATCCAACCGGATAGCCTTGTGAAGATAGCGATCTTTTATCATACCTTATTATTCTACCATAGTAGAAAATGTTTGCAAGGTTTTTAGACTAGGAGGTACACTAACTACGGCTCCATTTAGTTACTGCAGATATTGTTTTACTTTTGCTACCACATCAACCAAAGTTATGTCTGATTTAACAAAATAATCAACTGCCCCCAATGCCTTGGCTTTATCTACATCCTCTTTTTGGGAAAGGTTGGAAGATACAACTACCGGAGTTTTAATTCCCAGTCTATTTAACTCTGACAAAATAAAAAAACCATCTTTTTTGGGCATTACCAAATCTAAAATAATTAGATCAAAATGGTCTTTGGAAAGAATAGATAAAGCTTCTTCTCCGTTAAAAACTGTTGTTGTAAGGTATCCTGCAGAATTTAGTTTTAAAGAAAGCACCCGGGCCAGCGGCTTTTCATCTTCTACTATTAAAATCTTTTTCATACTTCTATCCCTTTCTCCGAATTGGAAATTTTTGAAATTAAGTCTTCGACAGCGCCAATAAAATTAGGAATTTTCGAGAAAACATCATTAGCCTTTTGTTCGTCATAGAGATGAGTGGCTTCGTTTCTGTTTTTTAAAAAATCAAACCAAGTTAATGGGTCATCTATAAGCCCTAGATCGGCTGCTACTCTGAAAGCATCTTTGGGACTGGCGGCGTCAAATCTGCCTTTGTCTTCGGCGTAATCCTTCAAAGTTTTCCACACCAATTCGAATACAAACTCAAATCTTTGGATAACACCGTCCTTTTCGAGTTGATTTTGGACTTCTGGTATGGCTTCTTTAAGTCTTTCCAGAGCCGACTTAAGTTCTGTTAATCGGTCTATATATGTCATAATGATATTATATTTGATAAAGCTTTTTTTCTAAAGTCAAGGGACACCGCTCTAAAATCCACCACATCACACAAATAAGGAATATCAGAACTGCTTAGGTCTTCCTTGATTTGTAAAAGTGTTGAAGCCGCAAGTTCGGTTGGACCCATAATTCCAACATCCAAATCGCAAAATTTACGATGTTTCGGTTGGGCGCGGGATCCAAATATAAAGACCTTATACTTGGAATCGTCCAAATGTTTATTTATAACTGACTTAAGAATAGAAAGCGTTTTATTCATTTTTTGTTTCTAAAAATTCTTTGATGTCGGCGATAATTTGATCCAGCCTGTAATCAACTTTAGTATAGTACTTATTTATCCCAAGGCGCAAATATGACTGGACTTTATCAGGGCTGGCAGTATTGGAAACCACAAAAATAGGAATTTCCCTCCACGCACTACCATCAGCCTTAAGTTGAGCCACAAAATCCAAACCGCTTTCCTTGCCCAGCAGATAATGATCAAGCCAGACTGCGTCAATTTTAACCCCTTCTTTCAAATAACCCATGGCCTGTTCAACAGCCCGGGCAGTTACTACTGTAAAACCCCCTGCTTCCAGTTTGGCCTTGATCACCTCTAAAAGAGGCCTTTCATCTTCCATCACCAGAATGGTTTTATCACTCATGCCAAAGCCTTTGTCCCTTCTTTTTTCTTCATGCCTTCTAAAGGAAGTATAACATAAAAAGTAGTACCCCCGCCTCGACTCGCCGTCTTCGGCGAGGCGGGCTTGTTTTCAACCGATTCAAACCAAATCATACCATTAGAGTGATCTATAATAGACTTCACAATATAAAGGCCCAAGCCGGTCCCTTCGGCATCTTTTTCCCGGACATTGTCGGCCCGGAACAGCTTGGTAAATATCTTATCTTGCTGGCTCTTTGGTATGCCATAACCTGTGTCTGCAACAGTACAAAGAAGGCTGTCTGCCGGAATTTGTTTGTTGCCAACTTTTCCGTTACCTTTAACAACGCTCAAATCCATTTTTACCTCTCCTTTTTCCGGAGTATATTTAACTGAATTGGAAAGCAAATTTGACAGCACCATGCGGAGCAGTTTGGGGTCGGCCTGAATTTTTGGCAAATTGTCAACGCAGGATAATTTTAAAGAAATTTTCTTTTGGTCAGCCAAGAGTTTTAGTTCATCTGCCACGCTTTTTGCCAAAGCCATGACATCAGTTAGCTCCGGCTCAACCACAAAAGTGCCCATCTCCAGCCGGGAAACATTAAGCAGGGAATTAACCAGTTCCACCATTCTTTTGCTGGCATTGTAGGCTTCTTCCAGATATTTTTTCTGGTTTTCATTAACCTCCCCGGCATCCCCCGAAAGGAGCATCTCGGTATACCAGTTAATGGTGGAAAGCGGAGTGCGCAATTGATGGGAGGCAAGAGATACAAATTCCGTTTTGGCTTTGTCAATTTCTTTTTCATGAGTAATATCCCGATATATACCTATTGCTCCTATTACTTTTCCGTTTAAGATAATTGGTGTCGCTGTAACAGCAACAGGAAATTTTGTCTTATCTTTTCTCACAAAATAGTAAATGCTAGTAGTAGTAGTAGTAGTAGTAGTAGTAGTAGTAGACTTTCCGTGGAATATTGCTTGTATAATAGGTCTTTTGTCATCTGGTATAGTATTTCCTTTATCATCTTCCATTGGTACAACTTCGAACCATAATTTACCAATAACCTCTTCCCTTTTCCATCCGATGAGTTTCTCAGCTGCTTCATTCATAAAGATCACTCTTGCATTTTGATCTGTAGCGATCATCCCGTCTCCAATACTTGAAAGAATCGCCTCATCTTTGGCTTTTGCTTCCCCTGCTACTTTTCCCTGTTGAATAAGTTCTTTAACTAAGACCTTCATTCCCCCCAAGGTCTTTTCAATTCCCCACTTTTGCACAGCTAATTCTTCCCTAGTTTTTCTAAGATCTTCTGTAAGCTGTTCCTTGGTTTTTTCCCCGCCTGCAACGCTTCGCGTAGCAATGCGGGCAGGTCTACTTTCCATTTTCAACACCTCCAATGAGCTTTTTTACTGCCGTGACCAAAACTGCCGGATCTTCACCTTTTATTATGTAATCATCTGCCCCCATGCGTCTTGCCTTTACGGCATCTATCATCCCGAGCGTGCCGGTGTAGACGATAACCTTGATGGGTAATTTTCTTACTTTTTTAATCTGCCGACAGACTTCAAATCCATTAATGCTCTTAGGCACTACAGTATCCAGTTCAGTATCTAAGAGAACGAGGTCCGGCTTTTCTTTGTCTATCATATCCAAGCCCTCTTCTCCCGTAGTAGCTGCTACAACCGTAAATCCTTCGTTCTCAAAAATATCGTGTAATGTTACACGCACATTTTCCCGGTCATCTACTAATAAAATCTTTTTAGTCATATTTTTATCCTCCTTTCTTAATTTTTTTACTAATTTCTTCAATCAACTCCAAAACTTTGTCCATATCTAACGGTTTTTTCATAAAAGTATAGGCGCCTTTTTCCAGCGCTTTGTCCACTAAGTCTTTCATTCCCTCATAATAGCCGGTGATAATTACTGCTATAGCCCTTGGATTTATTTCCTTTATAGCTAAGTACGTTTCCAAACCATTTAGGGCAGGCAGTTTCATATCTATAAACAAAATATCATCGGGTCTTTCTCGACTTCGGTCAATGGCTTCTTCACCCGTTGCCGCTGTGGATACCTTATACCCTTTGGCTTCCAGCACATCTTTAAAGGTTTCTCTGGTGTTGGTATCATCGTCTGTTACGAGTATGAGCATGCCCCTTTCCTTGGCTAATTCGATTTGCTCTATCAACTTATCAATGTCTAAGGGTTTACGCAGAACGCCAAAAGCTCCTTCAGCAAGCGCCTCGTTGATTAAATTTTCCAGAGAATAGGCAGTTATCATAATCACTGCAGTTCTGGGGCTGATTTTTTTAATTTGCTTAAAAGCCTCCACTCCATTCATGACCGGCATCTTAATATCCATAAGAATCACATCAAATGATTTTTCTTTAACCTTGGCTATGGCTGCTTCTCCGGAGTTTTCTGATTCTACCCCGTAGCCCTTGGCTTCCAAAATATCAGCCAGGCTCATGCAAAATTCTTTACTATCATCTACTATTAGTATTTTTAACATATTATTTGTCATATTAATTTTGGTAATGTAACAATAAAGGTTGCCCCTTGCCCCTCCTGACTTTTAAATTCAATCTTTCCCTGATGGAGCACAATAATATTCTGGCAGGCGGCAAGCCCTAGGCCAAGCCCTTTGGGTTTGGTACTAAAGAGCGGCTCAAAAAGTTTACTGATGTTTTCTTTTGGAATGCCCACACCGGTATCTTTAAAGGTGATGGATATGAATGTATCAGTTTGCGAAGTCGTAACCTGTAGCTCTCCTCCTTTGGGCATAGCCTCAATAGCATTGGAAATAATATTGAAAAAAACTTGTTGGATTTGAGCCCTATCTATATTTAGTTTGGGCAAATTTTCTCCCAAATCAGTTTGGACTTTAACTGTCTCTGGGATATTGGCTCTAGAAAGGGATGCTTTAACCACGCTATTGATCTCTGTTTCCGTAATGGAAGGTGGTTTGATCCTCGCAAAATCGAGAACGTCAGAAATGATTTTATCACAGCCATCAATCTCTGCTTGTATGATATCCATATGCCTTTTCACCTTCTCATCTGTGCTTTCCCCGAATTTCATAGTAAGGAAATAGATTGAATTTCTAATAACCCCTAAAGGGTTTCTAATCTCATGGCCCATGATGCCAGCTAGTTTGCCAATGGTAGCCAGTTTTTCTGCGCGGGCTAGCTTATCGTTCGTCACAACCAGCTTGAGCCTAATATCTTCCTTTTCCTTGGCAATCACAGCGAGTGCTTCTGCTTTGAGCCGGAGTTGCTCTGCGACTACAGCTAACTTTTTCCTAGTATCTTCCTTTTCTTTGGCGGTTACGGCAAGTTGTTTGGCTTTGAGTCTAAGTGTTTCTGCAGTTGTCACCAGCTTTAGCCTGATTTCTTCCTTTTCCTTTGCCAAAGTTTTGAGCTTAAGAAATGTGTCATCGGATGCGGAAGTAATAACTTTTTTGCTCATAAATTTATCTCTTCTCCCTCACAAAAAAATCCCCTATAGACAAAGGGGAGAGAAATTTTAAAGATTTTTTCTTCTGATTGAGCTTTACGAGAGAGAGAGAGAGAGAGAGAGAGAGAGAGTACGAACCCCATTAATTATTTGAGCAGAATTGTTCATAATTTTCCTATAATTCAGAGCGATAGCAATGAATTACAGTCCATGTCTATTAATAATATAATCTCAACTTTTTACCTCTGTTGTCAAGGTACAACTATCTAGTTGTATCTAGTGTCAGTGGACTATACTGCAGGTGCTGTTTGTACTGTGTCTTCTGATTCTCTCCCTTAAAACAGAACAAAAACTTACTTAAAGTGAAATGCAAACTCTTTGCCTGTAGCTTCAGCTACACGATTTAAAGTTTCAATAGTTATATTCTGCTCCCCGCTTTCAATTCTTGAAATGAATTCCCGTTTTACCTTCATCTTACGGGCTAACGCTTCTTGAGAGATTTTCAATTCTTTTCTTAGTTTTTTAAGCTCCATTGCCGCCTTTAGATATCTTGCTCGTTTTAATATCTCTTGTTGGCGTTCTTGGGGGTAGCTGGAAAAAAGATCAATATAGGCTACCAGATCCCTTCTTTTAAGAGCTTGATTAATTTTACGATTCATATTGTTTTAACCTCCTTTGCGCCAGTTCTAGCTCCTTTATCGGTGTCTTTTGCGTTTTCTTTCTAAAAAAGTGTAAAATTACAATATCTAATTTCCCAATATACGCATAAAATCCCCGGTATTCTCCTTTTAACTTAACTCTGATTTCAAATAAATCTTTAGTGACTTTCTTCGCTTGAGGTAAATCTAGTTTCCCTTCAAGCTCTAGGATTTTAAAATACGCTTCAAACTCCAACTGTACATCCTCATGAAAGCCTCTTAATTCCTTTTCGGCATTCTTATCTAAAAATATATTCTTCTTCATATAGTAACTTATAAATTACTTATTGTCAAGCCTTTAAGGAAAGCTTTTGTTTGGCAAAGATAAACCATTAACGGGTAACAGAAATTGTTGCAGATTGTTCGGCTCCGGGGGCATTAACAGTTATCCGCCCGTTAGCTGATTTAACAATTTTGTAACATACACCGTTGGCATTACATCCTCCACTGGGGTCAGCAGGCATGCTTGTTAAGTATTTTTCGCTGTTTGTTAAAACAGATAAATCTATTAAACTGGTACAAGTCCCGCCTGTTTTACAAATTTCTGTTGCAGTAATTGTTATGGATGTGGGCAGGGTTCCGGTATTATCAATGGTATATTGATAAACAGCGTTTAAGATAGTGTTGACATCAACGCGGCGCTGGGCGTTTCTGGTATCCCCCAGCTGCTTATTAGGATTAATAGCAATTATGACAATGCCGGCCAAAATGGCAATGGCAGCAACAACTAAAAGTATTTCAAGAAGGGTGAAACCCTTCGTCGTTTCACTCCTCAGGGCAAGCCTCTTTAGTTTAAAAAAGTTTACACTGAGGAACTTTAGTGACGAAGTGGGCAGTTTATTCATCTAATTTAAGTATTTCAAGTTTTATAACAAAAGTCAATATCACACATCATCTTGATTTATATTGAGATTTTTGCTAGGATTAACCTGTTATGAAAAAAATAAATACTCCTACTAAAAATATAGGTCAATTTGCCGGAAAATGGGTTGTGATTGACCCCCTAAAAGAAAGGATAATTGCTGTAGGCGAGACACTACATGAAATCGCACCCTTGATAACTCGCCGTGCAACTGATAATAAACCTTCAGGTACTGTTCCAGCCGCTTTTAAAGTTCCGCGCAAAGATGAAGGGCCATATGTGCTTATACTTTCATGACAAAGAGAATCCTCGCTAAATTTCCTTACCAATCTGATCCACATGGTAATATATTTCCAGTTATTCCTCTTTCTATAAAATTTGCCGGTGCAAAACAAGAGTTTTATGCACTTATTGATTCTGGAGCAACAGTGTCGGTTTTCCGTGCGGAAGTTGCAGACGAATTAGGAATAGCAATTGAGAGAGGTAAAGAAACATATCTCGGTGGTGTTGGCGGAAAAATCAAGGGATATATTCATATATTAAAAATTGAAATTGCAGGAAAGAAATTCAGCTGTCCAATTGTTTTCTCCCATGAATATATGGTTTCTTTTAATTTACTGGGCAGAGAGGCTGTTTTTAAAAAGTTCAAGATTATCTTTGAAGAAAAGAAAAATCTTCTGACGCTAGAGTAACTTCTAAAAATCAGCCACCTCCTGCCAGGAAGTCACATTAATATTTGGACTAATTTTATCTATAGAAATGCTTACTTTTCTGATTATTGTCCCAACAGAACCTGATGCAGTAACTGTACGGTTTTGGCCGGTCAACTTGGTAACCGTATAGCTGCAGCTGCCATTTCCTAAAGTTATTGTGGCAGAGCCGGAAAACGGGGTGCTTTCCTGGATTTTTTCCAAAGCTTCCTCTGCACAGGCATTGGCTAAGGCTTTGGCCTGATTTGATTGGTCCAAAGCAAAGCTGGTTTTAGAAAATCCCAGACCTAAAAGTATTAAAGAGCCGGCCACTACCCCGCCAATGGCTACTAAAAATAAAGTAGCTAGTAATGTGATGTATCCCGCTTCGCGAGGCGAGCCTTTTTCGTTTTTAATCATTTTCTTAAGTCCGCTGATCCATAAAAAGTTTTTGTAAAATCATACTCATTTCTGGCTGAATTGTTAATAAATGTAACTACGAAACTAGCCCTGATAGTATTTGGTGTACCAACTCTGGACAGGTTTTGAAAATTTAAGCTTGAGACTGTTACTTTTGAAGATGTTAAATTGACAGCTGTACCTGCCCCTTCTTTTATACGGATAGCGCCAGAGGATAAATCAAAAACTGTGGTATCAACAGATAAAGAGACGCTGCTTGCTCCAATAGTTGGAGAATTAATAGCAGTTCCATTTCTAACATTTTGAGTAATAAGCTGCATAACCTGTGATCCTTGCTGTTCAACCTCGGCAATGGTCTGGTTTTTTATTCTTGACTCAAGAGTAAACCGCAGAAGTGATGCTGTTGTAAAAACAATAATGGAAGCAACTGCTATATAAAGTAATAATTCAATTAAAGTAAAACCTGCCTGCCGGCAGGCAGGGCCTTTTTCTTTGATCATATTTTTATGGTAGCGCACAACAAGTATCACGGCTGGGATCGCCTGGAAAACTCGTCACACAATTGGAATCACCCCCTGAAAGATATGTTTCTGAATTATTTGTGCATTGTTGAGTGTTTTGCCTGCATGTTCCACTGCTATAACCTTGCAGTACTGCATAATCATTACAAGTAGCAGGAGGAGCAGCGCTGGCTTTCCAATTAGTCAAATAAGTTACTAAACTTACACTTCCTGTCCGCTGGGGATTTTGCTGCCAGGTAACAGCAGAGGTCACTTGTTTTCTGCTGGAATCAATTGTACTAATGGTAATCTGCCTGGTATAAAAACTGTCTGTTAGATCAGAACTGCCGGAAAAAGTCCATTGGTTGCCGGATATTGCTAAACCCTTGGTACCATCAGTTAAATTGGAAAAACCGGCATCCCGAATATTTCTTGAAGCCTCCAAGCCTTCTTCTGCCAAAAATGTGGCCCTGGCCCTTTGCCCGGCTAAAGCAGTACTTTCACTCCCATAAATAAAAGCCCCCATAAAAGCAGTCACTATTAAAACTAAAATAGAGGAGGCCAGTAAAGTTTCAATAGTAGAAAAACCTCTGTTCTTAACTTTCTTCAAAAGTTTTTTAATCTCAAGGTCAAAGTCGGAGATGTAGTTTTTGTCTTGTATCTTTTTATATTTTTCGTATTCTTTTAAGGCAAGTTCTTCCACAACTTCATGACTAATCTTACCGCTATCTTGCAAAATATCTTTTTCGTTGAATTGTAAAAAAGCATCCAATTTATCCACCCAATCCTTCATCCGCATTGCTATTCCTTTTTGCGCCTGCATCTCGGCATAATCAAGATACATTGTTACAATTCTATTCAGTCCGTCTAATTCTTTCTCATTCAGATAATTTTTTGCAATCACTACATCGGTTTTTCTGATCGCTCCTTTGGGAGAATTTCTCCAAGTATTTAAACCCATATTCGGCTTTCCACCCCCTACTCTGTTATAAATAATTTCAGCTGCGGTTTGACCGGATATGGCAAAATGCAGTTTGTTTTGGACAGTAGCAAAAAATTGCCTGGTAATTTCTTCATTTGGATCGTAATCAATACTACAAAGAGCGTAAATATCAGTAATCTTTTGATAAAATCTCCGCTCGCTAGAACGGATATCCCTGATTCTTGCCAGTTGTTCTTCAAAATAATCCTTGCCAAAAATATTGTAGGGGTCTTTTAGTTTCTCATCATTCATTGTAAAACCCTTGATAATATATTCTTTTAATCTTTCCGTCGCCCAAATGCGAAATTGTGTGGCCTGAGAACTGTTAATCCTATATCCTACAGAAATAATGGCATCCAGGTTATAGAACAGGGTTTTGTACTTTTTACCGTCCTTGGCAGTATGTTCCAAAATGGAACTGACTGATTTTTTATTCAGTTCTCCGGTTTCAAATATATTTTTTAAATGCTTAGTAATGGCGGGACGATTTACTCCAAAAAGTTCGGCAATTCTAGCTTGAGTCAGCCAAATATTTTCATTATGAAGAAATATCTCCACTTTTACTTTTTTATTTGGAGTTGTGTAAAGCAAAAATTCGGTAAACTCATTTTGTTTAATAATTTGCTTAACCTTTTTCACATTAGTCATATATTAAACATATGCCAGTTAATAATCCAATTGCCCCTTAGATCCAATCGTTATATTTTGTGTTTCATTATTAGTACTGGTTAAAGTAACCGTACCTGTGGTGTTGGGATTTCCTAATAGTTTAGAAAAAACTATTTCTGAAACTCCAGTGGGGGTAACATTACCGGAAAGAGTATAAACTTCATCAAAATTAGTGTCTCTTGCGCTATAGCTTACTCCTTTAAATAAAGTTATATCACTGGTCTGCAGTTTTACTCCCCAGGTAGTATCCCCATCTACGGCTTGGGACAGCGTTTGAGCTCTTCTTAAGGTTTGCGTAACAGTATTTGTAGCCACATCCAGATCATTTTTAACTTGCAGCAAAGCATAAACAGGAATTGCAATTCCTGCTAAAACCGTAATTGTGGCAATTACCAGTATAAGTTCAAGCAGGGTAAATCCTGCCTGCCGGCAGGTAGGCCCTCTCATTTATTTAATCCTCCGATAAGAGAGTAGATTGGCAAAATTACTGCCAAAGCTACTGCTAAAACTCCCAGCCAAACTATAATTAAAAGAATCGGTTCTAGCATGACAGACAAATTTTTAGTGGTATCTTCTATCTTGCTTTCAAAATTTTGGCCTATTTTAA
>Ga0082335_1001544_pt1 | contig 47841 bp, 53 predicted proteins | sample Subgrocontami58m_FD_72375 | JGI IMG/M metagenome (GOLD analysis project Ga0082335, IMG submission 72375) | Subsurface groundwater microbial communities from S. Glens Falls, New York, USA - GMW37 contaminated, 5.8 m (SPADES assembly) (version 2) ... | reverse complement strand
ATTCTTTTGCCTGTTCTGCTACATATATCCCTTGTGTTTTTCCTTTTGGAGTTAAATAAATTTCATAATCAGGCTCAACTGTTTCTATGAATATTGGGTCAAGGCTGATGTTTGCAATTCCGTTATTTAGTCTTGCTCTTCCTTCGTCATAGAACCTTACATCAGGGGATTCCATTGCATATAGTTTTCTGATTCCGTATGAAGTGTTTACTACTGCTGACTTTGTTCCTGTGGCGGAGAAGTTGCCTGTTATGGTTAGGGTTGAGGCTGGGGAGGTTGTCCCGATGCCGACGTTGCCTGATATTTTTTACCATGAATCTATTGCGCTCTTAATGGCTATTGCTGCCATTGCCGACATTTTTATTTTCCAAATTCTTTTCTATTTTCTGAATATCCTTTTCCAATTCAGTTAAATCTTCTTTGATTACTTTCCAAACTGTCTCTAAATTTACTCCAAAATAATGATGCATCAGTTTATCCCTCATTCCCGCAATATCTCTCCAGGGAATATTCGCATTTTTACTTCTAAAGCCGGCTGGAATGTTTTTAACAGCTTCTCCAATAATCTCTAGCTCCCTGATAACAGCATTTTGTTTTTCTTTATTTTTGAGAAAATAGCTTTTAGATACGCCTTTCATAAATCCTTCTATGTTTTTTATGCTTTCCAAAATATGCTTAATGAATATTAAAGGATCTTTTTTCATATTATTCTTATCTCCTCTTTCAGGATTCTCTCTTTTAATAACGGATGTATTCCATTGTATGTTACTAAATCTACTTTTTTCCCCAGGCTTTCTTTTAACTCCCTTTCCATTCTGACCAGCGTTAATAAACTGTCATTGAATTCGATGAGAATATCTATGTCTGAATTTTTTTTAGCCTCCCCTCTTGCATAGGAGCCGAATATCCCAGCTTTGATTATTCCATTTTTCTTTAGTATAGAGACTATTTTTCTTTCTGTGTTTTTTTTAATCCGGCTGCCTTTTCTGCTTATTGTATTTTTCATATTATCACCATGCACTCTCCGTGCGCTTCAATTTCTCCTGGTATCTGTCTTTCTTTTTATTCTTTTTCAATTTATACACAACGTGCAGAGGAAAAAACTCATAATAATTGCTTTCGTCAAACCATGCGCACTTCATATGGTACAATCTTATGCCTGTAAGCCTGCTTAATGCCAGAGCATATAGCGTTAATTGGTCTATCGGCTTTTCCTTGCTTGCAGAGGGCTTAAAATCAATAATATAAATTGAGCCGTTTCTTACCTGCACTAAGTCAATATGCCCCGTTATATACTCGCCGTCTTTTAGTGTTATCGGAATGTCAAAGCCCAGCTCATGCTTAAAGTGCCTTATGTCATCAGCGCCTATCAATACTGCAAGCTCTGCTGCAATAGTCACCGTGTCATTTGCGAGCATGAATTCCTGCAATGCCTCATGCCTTAGCTTGTTGTTTGAGACCGCTTGGATTACAAAATTTGCTATCTGCACTGCTGCGTTGTCTTTTGGGACAATTCTTACTTCGTCCAGATTAAATGTATTTTTGAATTCAGATGCCCTTTTTTCTGATTTTTCAAAAATATGATTAGGGCATTCTGCAATTGCTAATTCCAGAAATTCCTGCAATGGCTTAAATCTATAATGCCTGAATTCTTCGTTTATGATTAAATCCAGCTTGGCTCTGTGATATTTGAAATTGTAAATCTGCTGATGAAATAATTTTGATTCTTCAATGAATTCTTTTTTGCTGTATTTCTTTGCTGCAAATTCCCTCATTCTGAGGAAAGGAATGTACTGCGCGTATTCTTTAAGCCATTTGGATATTGTTTGGTGAGTTATTTTTATTCCATGCTTTTCAGTAACCTTTTCGGCAGCTTCCTCTAATGTATTTAATTTGTTGTATAACGTTAAAGCGCCAATTATAACTTTTAATGGATAGGTTTTATGCTTTGTTATCAACGAAGTGAATTTTTTGCTGCAATTATTGCAGAAATAAATCTGCACATCTTCATACTTTTTCTTTCTAAGCCCCTTTTTTATTATACTGCCTTGACAGTAAGGGCATTGCGTAAGAGTTTTATAATTATTGTTATTAGTTGATTCATTATTCTCATTTTTATCTTTAACTGGCTTTTCCTGGCTCATTTTTGTCGTAATTGGCAAATACTCTGTCCCACGCTTTTCTTAAATTAAGAACTTTTATTTTTTGATGCTGATAATTTGTAAGCAATTTGTCAAGAATTTCTTTTGCAGATTTATCTTCCCTAAACCTTTCCCTGAACAAATCAATTTTGGTTACAGCATTCGTAATCAGCGTTACTGCTTCTGTCAGCTTTTTATGGGCAAGCTCTCTTGAATCAAACTTATCGCCATAAGCTTCTGCTATGAGCTTGGGTATTCTTTCAGCTATTGACTTGATTTCTTCGTTGTCTTTTTTGAATGCCTCTTTATTTAGAAAGGGCAGGTTCGTAATTTCATCAGACAATTGAATGGTTTTTTGATAGACTTCCAAGTCCCTAAATGAATTTACCGGGCTTTTAACCCTGTATTTGCTGTAATCCATTTTTTGTACCTCTTTTTAGCTGCTATGTTTTTAATACTATGGGCTAGGTTGTTGATTCTTAGCATTTTTTGTTTCATTTTCTGATTAATTTTCGTTATTGAAATTAAATGGTTTTCAGGTCCCGAGTTTGGAGCCAAAAAAGCCCCGAATATTTGCAAAATCAACGGTTTGGTAAAAATTCGGGGCTTGAGTTTTTACTTTTTGTTAGTTGTAAAAACATTGTTTTTTAGCCTAATTTTATGATAACTGAGCCGTTTATTTTGCTGTATCCGGGAGGATATGCCTGGACCGTTGCCTGGCTTTCAGCTTCAGATATTTCTTCTTCAAATGCCTGTTTTTTTGGCTCTTTTCTCCTGAATGTTATGGCTTTTTTTATTTGTTCTTCATCAAGATTGGTGTTTTTCTTTATCTCATTTATAATCTCGTTTTCATTGGTTGCTGCTGCAGTAAATTTATTTTCAGTAATAGCTTTTGTTTCCTGAACTGCGTTTCCTGTAATTGAATTTGATTTATTATTATTCTCTTTTGATTTTGAAATTTCATTTCCTTTGATTTCTATTTCAGTGACTTTATTTTTCTCGTCTATAACTGCGGTTATTTGAGCATTGCCGTCTTTTCTTTCCAAATCCAATCGCGTTTCACTGTATCCCTTTCTCATTGCGGTTATCAGCCAGGAAAACGGGATATTGCTGCTTGGGTTATTTCCTTTGACAATGAAATAATTTGCCGCTTTTTCCGCAACATATATTCCCTGCGTTTTCGCTTTTGGAGTTAAATAAATTTCAAAGTCCGGCTCAACAGTCTCAATGAAGATTGGGTCTAAGGAAATGTTAGCCATCCCGCTGCTTAATTGGCCTGTGCCCCTGTCATAGAAGCTGACATCTGGGGACTCTACTGCGTAAAGTTTTCTGATTCCGTATGAGGTGTTGACTACTGCTGACTTTGTTCCTGTGGCTGAGAAGTTGCCTACAACGGTTAGGGTGGATGCGGGTCCCGTCGTCCCGATGCCGACGTTGCCGGTTCTTTGAACTGCCATTCTCCACGCTGAGCCAGTTTCATCATAGATTCCGAGGAATGGACCTCCGCTAACGGTATCATCTTGATACTGAAGTCTCATGCTACCATTTCTATTAATAAACAAGGCATAAGGAGCATCACCGCTACTGACATTGCTTTGTAATGTTAAAACAGCAGCTCCGCTTTTATTAATATGTAAAAGACTACTTGGACTCGTCGTCCCGATGCCGACGTTGCCGTTTGTTAATATTCTCATCTTTTCCGCCGTTCCAGCAGTAAGAAAAGTAATACCAGTTGCAGCACCTACTGCTTGAATTTCAAGTGTATCCCGACGCTGGACTGTGGCATGACTTGTTCCCATATACTGGATAGCCGCATTGTCCGTTCCCGCCATAGCAAAATAAATGCCGGACGAAGAAGTAGTAGATGGAAAATTTGTCCTTAATACAGCAGCATCACCATAAATCTCCAATTTTTGCCCCGGCACCGTCGTCCCGATGCCGACGTTGCCGCTGCCTGTTATCCTGACTTTTTCACTTGACGTGGTATTTCTTGTATAAATCGCTAGTCCGCCGTCACCGTCTGATGGACTATTTGTTCTTATTCCTATTAACTGAGCCGCGGGAACGTAACTCAAATCGCCAGTATGGAAATCTATCCCCACTGCGTCTCCAGGCACACCTCCCCCTAGATTCAAAAGGTCCAGAGCGGAAGAAGTCCCCCCGCTCGCCGTTACCCCTTGTATGGCCATTCTGGCCCCCGAAGGATTGGTCGTCCCGATGCCGACGTTGCCTGAAGTGCCGAGAACAGTCATTCTTACTGCCCCACCTGTTTCATCATAAAAAACCAAGTCATGGTTGGTATTCCCTACTCCCCATGTTTGACCATGATTAACCAAGTATACTTGAGATAAGTTTGTACCAGAAGATGGAAAGTGCTCAATTCTTAATTGTGTTCTGCCTCCAACTGTAGTGCTATTCAGGTTTAATAATTGAGATGGACTCGTCGTCCCGATGCCGACGTTGCCGGTGCTTAATATAGTCATCCTATCATCAGCGGTTGTCGCAAGAGTTCCTGACCTAAAAATTAAATTTGTGCCGTCGGAATAAGTTCCAACTTTCCTAACACCGCCACCATAGCCAAACCATGCACCATAAGTTCCAGAACCTGTATAAATATTCTGAGCAACATTCAACTCGCCACCCTGCACATCCAGTTTATACCCCGGCGCCGTCGTCCCGATGCCGACGTTGCCGCTTATTACGTTTAAACCGCTGCTTACATTCAAAGAGCCAGAGATATTCGCATCTCCAGCCACTGTTAATTTAGTGCCTGGAACAGTTGTACCGATGCCGACGTTGCCGACATTATCAATTCTCATTCTCTCTCCAATTGCATCGTTATTTAATGTCCAGAATGATAAATATGCATCACGGTCACCACTGGCAACCATGTCTCCAATCTTTCCAGCTCGTATACTCACCCCACCAACAGTGTTTCCACTGCCCGAGCCTAATATCAAATTAAGTGAAGCTGTTTCTCCTGTTAAACCGCTTCCGCCTGCTGCATTATCGCCTCTAAATACCGATGAATCGCCATTGGAAACATCTTTTCTGACTTGGAATTTTTCAGTTGGGTTCATTGTGCCAATGCCTACATTATTAGTGCTGTTTTGAGTTGTGAATAATGCCTGTGTTGTTACATTTAAATCTCCAGATACATGAAGCTTTGCTGTTGGGTTTGTTGTCCCGATGCCGACGTTGCTTGACTTATCCACAAACAATCCTGTTCCCGATGTTCCAACTAATCTTGAAGTTCCGACAACATGCAAAGTGTCTGAAGGGGAGGTTGTATTGATGCCTGCCATTCCATTGCTGTCTATCCTCATTCTTTCCGTAACACCAGCGGAAGTTGCTCTTGTTCCCAACTGTAGATACCCCTGATAATTGGCGCTCGTGCTTGTTTCTTTTCGCCCTGCAATATACCCGAATTCAGTAAACGAAGTGGTGTCAGCTAAACCGCCAAGTCCAATTGAGCCTCCAATATCTGCTGCTTGAGTGCCTCCTGCCAAAACTGCTAAATTCACTCCTGAATTCCCAATTGCAATATTGCTTTTATTTATCTCCACATTGCCACGTGCAGGAGAAATAATCCCTATCCCTAATGTGCCTGTAATATCTGCATTGCCTGAAACTGTGAGCTTGTTGCTAGGACTCGTCGTCCCGATGCCGACTCTGTTTGAAGTCGAATCAACAAATAATGTGTTAGTATCTACTGTTAAATTTTGCGGAAGGGTCATTGAACCAGAAGGAAGAATCCCTACCTCTGTAGTTGCGTCATTATTTCTTCCAATATTGAGACTGCCGCTGCTTGAGTATATATCCCAAACAAAAGCTGAATTATCAGAATCTTCCAGCACTAATCCTGCATTTGTTCCCTTGATATGCAAAAATCTTACAATGCTTTGTGGTGAAGTTGGAGAAGTCGTCCCAATGCCGACGTTGCCTGATATAACGTTTAGACCACTTGAAACATTCAAAGAGCCAGAGATATTCGCATCTCCAGCCACTGTTAATTTAGTACCTGGAACCGTAGTCCCGATGCCGACGTTGCCGCTATTATCTATTGTCATTGCCCGGGCTATAGTTCCTGCATTGGATGTCCAAAACTGTAGGTCAGACGAAGTATCTGCCCCAAGTCTGCCTGCACGAATTAATGAAAGCCTCCTCGATGCAACAGTTCCACTGGCGGCTTCATTTCCGAATGCTATATCAGCAAAACCAAGATTAGTTGTCTTATTTCCGATAATTGAAAGCTCAGAAGATGTGCCCGACCCTATGTTTGCGATGACAACGCCGCTATTCGCATTGATATATGTGGTAGGCCCCGCCGTCCCGATCCCAACATTTCCTGAACTACCATTAACGAAGAATATTGCTGTTCCTGAAACATTTGTTATTCTTAATGCGCCGTCTGGTCCGGAATTGTTAATATGCAGAATTGACAGAGGCGCATTTGTTCCAATGCCAACATTCCCTGCAAAATTCTTATTAAAAATATTATTTCCGGAAGAATTCCACTGCGTTGTGTTTAATGCGGAATAATTCGCAATCTTGAAATAAGCCTGGTTTTCGTAATTTGTGGTGAAGTTAGCTATCCTGAATGCAGCATCCTCTAATGCTGTATAATTAGCATTTTTAAATCCTGTTGAAGCATATTCTGCTGAATAATTAACTTTAGTGAATGCAGCTGCCTCGAGGTTGGTGTAGTTGGTGTTTGTAAAAGCAGCGTTTTCCAGTGCAGTATAGTTCACATTATTAAAAACAGCATTTATTGTCTGCACCTGATTATTGTTCTGTAAAATAAAAGATGAATTAAAAGATGTTGCATTCAAGCTTCCATAAACAGCAGCAGAGCCTATGACTGCAAAGGTATCATTTGAAATGTTTCTGTTCACGTCCCCTATCCTTACTAAATAATTTGCATCTTTCAGGTAAACAAACAGGTTTCTTGACAGGTTCCATAATGAAGTATTCAAGTTTGTATAATTTGCATTTGTGAATGCGGCATTTTCCAGCGCTGTGTAATTTACAATCTTGAAATATGCCTGGTTTTCGTAGTTTGTTGTGAAATTAGCAATCCTGAAAGCAGCATCTTCCAATGCTGTATAATTAGCATTTTTAAATCCTGAACTCGAATATTCAGCAGAATAATTAATTTTAGTGAATGCAGCTGCCTCAAGGCTTGTGTAGTTTGTGTTTGTGAAAGCTGCGTTTTCTAATGATGTATAATTCACATTATTAAAAACAGCATTTATTGTCTGCACTTGGTTTCCATTCTGCAAAATAAAAGATGAATTAAAAGACGTTGAATTCAAGCTCCCATAAACAGCAGCAGAGCCAATCACTGCAAAAGTGTCATTGCTTATGTTCCTGTTCACGTCTCCAATCCTGACTAAAAATGCTGCATCTTTCGGATATAAAATTAAATTTCTTGATAAGTTCCACAATGAATTATTTAGATTGGAGTAATTAGCGTTTGTGAATGCGGCATTTTCCAGTGCAGTGTAATTGGCAATCTTAAAGTATGCCTGAGCTTCATAATTGGTTGTGAAGTTAGCTATCCTGAAAGCAGCATCTTCAAGCGAAGTATAGTTTGCATTTTTAAATCCGGTTGAAGCATATTCTGCTGAATAATTAGTTAAAGTAAACGGCTTTAGGTTTGTGAAATTCTCATTATTGAAAAATGAAGGAATGTAATTATTTAATTGCGTCGTGAAGTTGACAATCCTAAATCCAGCATCTTCAAGCGCTGTATAATTTCCATTATTAAACGCACCAGACGTCCCAATCAAATTATTTCCAATTCTTATTTCTGTTGCATTGATGAATGTAGCGTTCAATGAACCGAAAGTGCTAACAGAGCCAATAACAGTCAAAGCATTAATCGGATTTATTGTTCCAATACCGACCAATCCAAATGAAGGCGTTAAAATAATATTTCCAGTTGTCCCGTTTATTATAAACAGCGCTGATGTTTTATTCTCAACAATGAAATCTTTTGCTGCGAATGCGTTCATAGAAAATAATATTCCTACCATTACCAAAACTATCATTCCAATTATTTTCCTGAAATTATTTCTTATTCTCATTTGATAATCTTTCTTCCTTGCTTATTATCCAGTTAAGGACAATATTCCTGATGACTTCTGCCCTTGTTTCCCCGAGAATTCCCCTGTACCTGTCAATATGCTCCCACTGTTTTTCATTAAACGTTACAGGTATCTTATTAGATTCTTTTGAGTTATCTATGGATTTCTTCATAGTTTCTTTTAAGATACTTATTAGTATATAAAGTTTTCTGTGTGGAACTGCGGATAATGCGAAGAAAGAGAATGTGTAGAAATTCTCCAGCCAGCAGCTTCGCCCAAGTATGTGCATAGCATCTTCAAAATTCTAGACGGGAAGGATGATTGAGCTGCGTTCCCGTAGGGAGCATCCCCTCGCAACGCTCGTCGATGAATTGAGCGTGATTGAATTTTGACCTTATGATGCTATGCACATACTCGCCCAAGAAAACTTTTTATATAGTCAGGAAATACCAATATAAAATAAAAGCTATTAGGGGAAGCAAGATATATAAGCGGAAAGTTTTACCGCATAAATGAACCAACATGGGTGATAAAGATTAACTGCGACTTATGCGGCAAAGTTGAAGAGTCACTTGCAAGAGCGCTTATCGAGGGCGTTGAGCTGGATGTCTGCCAGGCATGCAGCAGGTTTGGAAAGATGGTAGCTCCGGCAAGAAGGCCTTCTCCAAAAGAGCAGCACATGCAGCTGCGCAGAAGAGAAGAGCCGAAACATGAAAAAATCGAGATGATGGTTGAAAATTACGCTGAAATAATAAAGAAAAAGCGCGAATCATCAGGATTATCCCAAACAGAATTTGCAAATAAAATAAATGAAAAGGATTCAATAGTCCATAAGATTGAAACCGGCTCTTTCGTTCCGCAGCTTTCGCTTGCGAGAAAGATTGAAAAGTTTTTGGGCGTAAAGATTGTCGAAGAGCACACTGAAACCCACGAGGAATCAAGGCACAAGAAAGAAGAAGGATTCACATTAGGGGATTTTATCAAGACAAGGAAATGAGCTTTTTGCTGAAAATATACTGTTCGCATTCTTTTGTTTTTGATGAATATGCAATATTCAATACTTTTCTAAAATTTTTTATTAATTCTAGCTTATCATTTTCGCAGGTGTAATCGCCGGGCCCGCATGCCAAATCGCACGAGTCCATGAATATAAAATCTGCATTTTTTGATTCTTTTGCCAGCTCGGATGCTTTTTGCCTGTCAAATACAGGGTAATACATCATCTCCCCTATTTTATCGTCTTTTTTTACGCTGATAATGGGATTTGAAACCCAGATTTCGCCAGCCGGATTAATTGAGCTATATTTGTCCTGAAGATTTGCGTAGGGATTGGTTTTGCCCAGTTCATTCCTGTACATATTAACGAGATTAAATGCTGAAAATGCAGCTGACAGTATAACTAAAGCGACTATTATTTCTTTTAGCGCATTTCCGTATTTTTCTGCAATGCAAAAAATAAAATACGCTGCCAGCAAGTGCATATAAGGCAGCAAAATGATTAGAAACCTCAATTCTTTCTGCCTGATGGAATTGAAAAAAATAAAAATTGCCAAAAAGATTACAGGAATTGATTTGCTATTGTTTTTATGATTTCTAAGCGCAAATACCGCTCCCGGCAATGCCAATAAATACAGAAAATTTTCCCTGAAAAGCCCAATGAAATAATAGCTAAGAGAATGATAATTCTGCCATCCGCTGTTTTGGCTCAAAAATAACTGCTGGAGGGTGGGAAAAATGGCATTTCCATAATAGACTTGATTAAAGACAAGATAAGGAGCTGCAGGAACCAGGAAGCCCAAAGATAAGCTCATGATATGTTTAATCCTTTTTTTATTATAGAGTACTAATGCAAAAGCGGCAAAAAATACAAACATCTGAAGAAATCTAGTCATGAATGCAATTCCCAAAAAAATTCCGGAAATGAAATATTTTTCCCTGATAAGATAATATACTCCTGCAAGGGCAAAGAATGTTGAGACGATTTCTGTCAGCATTATTCCGCTGAAGAAAAAGAAAATGGATGAAACTGATAAGAACGCTGATGCCAGCAATGCGCTTTTTTTCCCGTATAATTCTGTGCCAATGAGGTAAGTCAAAAATATGCACATTGAGGCAAATAAAATTTCCATTAATCTGCCGTAAAAGATTATGTTTAGCCCAAGTTTCCAAAAAAACCCAAGAATTATCGGCCAAACCAATGGCCTTGAGTTTTCCCAAAGTCCAGCACTGCCGGATGAATAGATATATTTGGCCATGCCAACGTAGACAGAAGAATCCCACCAGATGCTGTTGTAAAATTGCAAGGTGATTATTTTAAAAAATAGAAATATTGCCAATATGATGATAATCCACTTGTGATTTTTAATGAACATATAAAGAAGAAATCAACTTTAATTAAAAATACTTTCTAGAATTCCTAATTAACAATCTCATTCCCCTGCTTCTTTAGCATAAACCATTCCATTGGCACCTTGGCCAAGGCCTTGAAAATGCCAACATTGACGTAATATGTTACCACAATCCCGTAGCTGAATGAAGAAGCCAGCATGGATAATGTCAGTCTGGATTTTTTTGCTTTGGCTAGCGCAATTATGCTTGCTATTATAAGGCCGCTTGTCAGCAATATGTTTCTGGACATTTCGTAAAAGAATTTGCCCCATTCCATCGGCGCAGGGGCGTGGGTTATAAAGCTCAAAGTCCCTGTTATGAAAAGCCCTGCCAAAAGTGTGGACAAAAGATACCCGCTCAAGAATATTCCCTGCATGTAAACCTTGTCAATAAATGTCAAGTGCCTGCTTTTAGCCATGGTGAAAAAGTGCTTTTTCCATGAGTAGATGACTCCGTAAGCCCACCTCATCTGCTGCTTGTAAAGGTCTTTAAGCGTGAAAGGAACTTCACTGTCGCACTCCAAATCATGAAGGTAGGCTATCCTGTATCCGTTCTCAAGTATCCTGAGGGAGAATTCAATATCTTCTGTAAGGTTGCCATTTTCCCATGAACCTAATTTTAGAAGCACGTCTTTCCTCACTGCTTCTGCCGAGCCGCATAGGAATGTAAGCTTTCTCCTGCTGTACATGAAAGGTATCGTAACATGGTGGCATGTGGACACTATTGTTGCGCCAAGCGAAGTTATCAGATTCTGGTTTGAATTGATTAAATTCCATCTTGCCTGGGCAGCTGCAATATTTTTATCTTTCATGAAAGGGGCAACTATTTTTCTGAGAAATTCGCTGTTTGGGATAAAATCTGAATCAAAAATGACTATTATTTCGCCTTTGGTGTGCTTCAGCATGTTGTTAAGATTGCCGGGCTTAAATCCTGCGTTAGTTTCTCTCTTCAGCAGCTTGATTCTCTTACTTTCAGCGGCAAACTCGCCCAATTTTTTTGAAACGCTTTTGTCATTGCTGTCATCGCCTATTATAATCTCGTATCTGTCTTTTGGGTAGTCAAAATCCATGCAGCTTTTGGCGCATCTTATTGCAGCCAGCTCGTTAAAAGTAGGAATCTGGACTGTTACAAATGGAAGCTCCCCTTTAGGCCCATCATCAGCCATGTTCTCGCGCCTTTTGAAAATAGAATAGGCTGACATAACCAAGTAGAGAAGAGAGACAAGAAATGCCGCGAAAAGAAGCACGTTAAAAACGGACTGAAAAATGTTATGCAGAAAATCCAAAAGGTGCCTGCCAATAGAATTGTACCATGCAAAAAAGTTTGTGATTAGGCTGGCATAATCCTGGCTGTAAACTTTTAATATGTCTATTATGCTCATTTCAGCTCACTTTATGTAAAAGCTCCTGGACCAAAACCTAGTCCGTAGCATGCTGATTAAGATTATTATATTTAAAACTATGGTATATGGAAAGTAAAAGAATATGGCAAGGAGATTTTGGAAGCTCAGCTTGTCCCTGAATATCCTAAGTGCCGATATGCTAAGGGCAGTTGTCATTATCCCTGCCAAAACGCCGAAAATGCTGTATATTGAAATGCCGTAAACAGGCAGCTTGTAAAGGACATACGCAGGCCCCAATAAGCTGAACCACTTGAAAAGATAGCTTGAAATATCCAAAATTGTCTGCGAATTGTACGGCAGCCAATAGTTTATCTGGTAGATTATCAAAGGAAGCGATAAAAATGAATAAAATGACCACCAATACTGGTTGACGAAAAGGAAAAGGATCGAAGGGCTTGATTTTCTTGAAAACAGCTTCCTGTTCTTGACAATTGACTGAAGTGTTCCTATCCACCATCGTGAGCGCTGGATGTAAAGATCTTTGACATTATCGGGAACAATAGTATGGCCAACTGCAGTTGAAACGTTAAGCGTCTTATACCCTGCTCTTTTTAGCTCCAATGCAATGTCCTGGTCCTCCGCCATCGTATCTTTCTTGAAATAGCCTGTTCTCTTTATAGCTGATTTCCTGTAGCAAGCCAATGAGCCTGAAAACCATATGCCGTTGTCGAAAACCGTGGAAAAGCTTATCCTGATGAGGTTGCTGAAATGGTATTCTATATTTTGGAAAGTTCCTATTATGCTGTTCTTGTTTTTGACATGATTATTGCCGCTTGTGGCTGCTATGATTTTGTTTGAAAACGGCGCAGCCAAGTCCCTTATGCAGTTTTTATCCAAAACTGTGTCGGCATCAATTGTAACTACTAATTCTCTTGATGATTTTTTTATTCCATAATTCAAAGCTTCTACTTTTCCAAGATGCTTTTGCTTTAGGAGTTTTACGTTTGAATATTTCTTGACGATATTTATTGTGTTATCTGTTGAGCCGTCATCTACGACAATCACTTCAAGATTTTGCTTAGGATAGTTTGAGCTAAAAACTGAGCCTAAGCATGAGCTTATGTTCTTTTCCTCATTATAGGAAGGGATTACTACGCTTACTTTCGGCTCATATTTTTTGTATGTTCTTTTCATGAACCTGGAAATGATAAAAATCGTGAAAATGAAGCAGAGGAAAGCAAACAGAATTCCAAACAGGATGCTTGAGGCTAGCATTATCATGTCTTTCATTGTATTGTTTTTAATTGCTGGGCTTTTTTAAACGTTTCTATGGGTAGGCGTTATTGAAAAGTTCTCGCCTGCTGGCTCGGGTTGCCATCGGTTCGCATGTTTAAATAATCCTTTATGGCAAAAATTCCCATTGCAATTTCCTTTTTGCTGAATAGTTTATCATTAAGATGCTCACTAAGCTGATGGCAACCTTCAACTTTTCAATAACGCCTATGGGTTTTATCTGGTAAGAAATGATAATCCGATATTTGAGCAGATTGTTTTGTACCCGTATAGGCACATTCCAGCTCCTACAATGTAGGTAAAATATACCAATGCCCCAAATATAATTCCAAGAATTGCAAGAACTTTGCCCCTGTATTTTCCTGGATTATTTCTGATGAGGATCATGGATCTTATGCCCATGTAGATTGCCAATCCGCCAAGAATAAAATTAAGCAGGGGAATCCAAAAGCCAAGCCCGAATATAAACGAGGTTACAGCCATCCCGCTGAATTTCTTATTTTTATCTTTCATGAATGAATGTTATCTTCATTGCAAATAAAAGGCTTTCTAAAAACAACAAATTATATAATATTGCCAGCTATCTTGCAAGATTATGGAGCCAAATGAAATCTTGGTTGTAAAAACACCGACAGGAAGCAAGATACTTGATGCTATGATGGGCGGTGGGTATGAGAATGACATAGTCACAACAATATACGGGCCTGCCGGCTCAGGAAAGACAGTTCTTAGCATTCTATGCACAATCAATGTCGCAAGGCTAGGTAAGAAAGTAATCTACGTAGATACTGAAGGCGGGTTTTCCCTTGACAGGCTGAGGCAGATATGCCTTCACATCACCCAGGATTACAAAAAGATTCTTGAGAATATTGTTTTCCTGAGGCCGACAAGCTTTGAAGAGCAAAAAAAATCTTTTGAAAAGCTGAAGGAAATTGTGAATGACAAAATCGGGCTTATTGTTGTGGATACAATAGCAATGCTTTACAGGCTTGAGATGGGAAAGAATGAGGACATACAGAATGTCAACAGGGAACTGGGAAGGCAGATTTCATATCTGACGGAAATCACAAGGAAAAAAAACATTCCTGTTTTGGTAACCAACCAGGTATATGCTGATTTTGATGATAAGGACAAAATTCACATTGTAGGCGGAGATATTCTGAAGTACGGAAGCAAGTGCCTGATTGAGCTGCAAATAACACCGAATGGGAACAGAAGGCTAATAGTCCGTAAACACCGCTCACTCCAGAGTGAAAGGGAAATTCTGTTCAAAATTGTGGAAGGAGGGATAATCGGAGTTAAAGAGAGTAAGGGCTTTAAGTTATTTTAGAAAATATAGTTAAAATTTATTATGAAAATATTCTGTAGTATAAAGTGACCATAAACACCATTATGCCTAAAATCATTATTATCCATCCAAAGATTTTTAGGACTCTGCTTTCAATTTGATTAGTTCTTGCGCTTGTTTTTAATCGGTATCTTAGCCCTAGTTTTTCCCTAAATCGGTTTATATTAGCAATCCAATTTTGCTTATAAATAAGGAGATATCCTGTTGACAGGCATGCTATCATGATATACAAACTAATGCCTAGGTTACCACTTTGAATCGAATCTGATAAATTAATCTTCATTTATTCAAATTGATTTATGATTATATTTAAACGTATTGAAATATTTTTTCCGGCAAATCAGTTCCCGCAACATTTTTAAACTATCATTCATAATCCTAAGGTTATGGGGGGAAATAAGGTTAAGGAGTTTCTTGGCAGGAAGAAGGCTGTTTTGAATGATAAAGATGCTGCTGAGATGCAGCACAAGAAAGGCAAATTGACAGCAAGGGAACGGTTAAAATATCTTCTTGATGAAAATTCTTTCATGGAGCTTGATGCTTTTGCTGAGCTTCAGAGCAAGGATCTTGAGGCAAAAAAGAAGGCAGGCGATGGTGTAATAACAGGCCACGGAACAATCAGCAAAAAGCCCGTTTACGTTTATGCCCAGGATTTTTCTTTCATGGGCGGCTCAATGGGCGAGATGCACAACAAAAAGATAATTCATGTGATGGAGCTTGCATTAAAAAACGGCTGCCCCTGCATTGGGCTGCTTGATTCGGGAGGCGCAAGGATTCAGGAAGGGATTTCTGCGCTGGACGCAGGAGGAAGGATATTCCAGCTTAACACACTGTCATCAGGAGTAATTCCTCAAATTTCTGCAATAATGGGGCCGTGCGCAGGCATTGCCGCTTATTCTCCCGCGCTTACTGATTTTATAGTGATGGTTAAGAAAACCAGCTATATGTTCATTACAGGTCCTGATGTCATAAAAACAGTTACAGGAGAAACAATAGATTTCGAAGGGCTTGGGGGATCAGCAGCACACAATGCAAAAAGCGGCGTTGCGCATTTTGCAGCGGAAAATGAAAAAGAATGTTTGGATATAATCAAGGCTTTGTTAAGCTACCTTCCCCAAAACAATCTCGAAAGCCCTGCGCATTATGATTCAGACAATGCTTCAAGGGAGACAAAAAAACTTGAGTCGATTGTGCCGGATGATTCTAGAAAAGTTTACGACATGAAAGATGTGATTTCAGAAATATTTGACAAAAAATCTTTTTTTGAAATCCAGTCAAACTATGCAGAAAATATAATTATCGGCTTTGCAAGGCTGAACGGAAATGCTGTAGGGATTGCAGCGACCCAGCCCAAATTTCTTGCAGGGTGCCTTGACATAAATTCCTCTGACAAAATTTCAAGATTCGTCAGGGTTTGTGACTGCTTTAATATTCCCCTAATCAACCTTGTTGATGTAACAGGTTACCTACCTGGAACTGACCAGGAGCACAGCGGAATAATAAGGCACGGGGCGAAAATTCTCTATGCTTATTCCGAAGCAACGGTTCCTAAAATTTCATTGGTTCTTAGGAAAGCTTACGGAGGCGCATATATTGCGCTGGTTTCTAAAGACATGGGGTATGACAGCGTGGTTGCCTGGCCTAATGCAGAAATTGCAGTCATGGGCGCTGAGCAGGCTGTAAAGATAGTTAACAGGGATAAATTAGCTGGAAAAGACTCCGATAAGGTTAAATCTGAGCTTGTAAAAGAATATGAGGAAAAATATCTCAATCCTTATGTTGCAGCAAAGCTTGGAAAGATAGACATGATAATCGAGCCAAAGGAAACAAGGATTGCCTTGGTCAAATGCCTTGAAATGCATTTGTCAAAAAGAGAAAAGAGGCCGGCAAAGAAGCACGGCAATATGCCGCTTTGATTGCTCAAATTGAGTTCATACTCCGCAGCTTGCTGCGATATCATAACTCAATTTGAGGCTTAAAAATCCCCGCAGCTTGCCGTGATTGGGATTTTTAATTTTTTAAATTTGATTTTAGAAACCGGTACATTAACGGAATAAATTTTTAGGGGAGGGTACTGGCAGAGTGCACTTCAATTGTTTCGGCTGCCCTCCGCCCGCCGCATGGAATGCAGATATAATGTGCAACATTAATCGTTTTTTAAAAATATTAAAAAATAGTTTAATGCGCTGTGAAAGCAGAAGCATATAAAACTAAAAAATCCTGCTTAAAAAAAATAAAACAATACTAAAATCAAATGGAAGAGCTTGTTGTTAAGGTTGACGGAAAGGAATACAAGGTTCTTGTAGAGGAAACGGAAGAAGGCAGGATTTTTGTCCACTGCGGGGCAGATGTCTATGAAATTGAGACGAAAAAGGATGCAGGCCCTACTGCAATTGAAAGGCTGCAGAAGAAGGAATCATCTGATTCCGGAAATGAAATAATCGCGCCCTTGCCCGGCATAATTTATGACGTAAAAATAAAGGAAGGCGCAAATGCCAGGCAGGGGCAGAGCCTGTTTACGCTTATTGCGATGAAGATGGAAAATGATATCACAGCCCCAAGGGACTGCACAGTCAAGGAAATCAAAATCAAGAAAAATGATAATGTTAATAAGGGAGATTTACTGGCTGTGATTGAGTGAAATAAATTTATAATTTTTAACTGAAATGGGATTTGTAAGGCATGACTGGAAAGAGGAAGAAATTCTGGAAATTTATAATATGCCTCTGCTTGAACTTGTTCACAATGCAGCATCTGTTCACAGAAAGTTTCATAACGCCTCTGAAGTCCAGGTAAGCTCACTGCTATCAATAAAGACAGGCGCCTGCAGCGAGGACTGCGCTTATTGCCCTCAGTCAGCAAGATACAGAACAGAAATCGAGGCGCATCCGCTGCTTGATATTGCCAAAGTCATAGAAACTGCAGAAACTGCAAAAAAGAATGGCGCTACAAGATTCTGCATGGGCGCAGCATGGCGCGAGGCAAAAGACAATGAAGATTTTGAAAAAGTTCTTGAGATGGTGAAGGAAGTAAATAACTTAGGCATGGAAGTGTGCTGCACTTTGGGGATGCTGACGGAAAATCAGGCAAAAAGGCTTGCTGAAGCAGGGCTTTATGCGTATAACCACAATGTTGATACTTCTCCCGAATTTTATAAAAAAATAATAACAACACGGACTTATGAAGACAGGATTAACACATTAAACAGGGTGAGAAAAGCAGGCATCACTGTATGCTCAGGCGGAATTATAGGAATGGGGGAATCGATTAAAGACAGGGCTGGCATGCTTTTGACTCTGTCATCCTTAAATCCGCACCCTGAATCTGTGCCAATAAATTCCCTGATTCCGGTCAAAGGCACCCCTCTCGGAAATAATAAGCAAATTTCAGTTTGGGATATGGTAAGGATGGTTGCAACGACGAGGATTATAATGCCTGAATCCGCTGTCAGGCTGTCAGCCGGAAGAATCAGCATAAGCAGAGAGGGGCAGGCATTGTGTTTTTTGGCAGGCGCAAATTCCATATTTTTGGGGGACAGGCTGCTGACTCAGAGAAACCCTGAAGCGAATGAGGATATGGAGATGTTCAGGCTTTTAGGGCTGAAGCCAAGGAAGGCATTTCAGAAACCGCGGCAAAAATTAAAGCTGAGCGAAGAAGAGTACGTCTAAAGTTTTTGGGATTTTATATTTATGGAATTTTATATTTTCGTATCCTGATGCTTTCAATAAGGCAATGCCTTCCTGAATGTTTTCTATCCTAAAATCAAAAAGGCGCGTGCTTCCTATAATCAGCCTGAATAATGCCTTATATATTTTTTCGCGGAGGCTTTTTTTCTTTGCCGAATATTCTTTATTGAAAAAATCAATCAGAATGCTGCCCTTGTATTTTTTGATTTGACTAAGCAGCGCCAGAACCTGTTCTTTTTGCAGATACATTGTTACTCCCTCGACAATAAACAGCGCGTTTTTAATGTCAAGTTTCAATTCATCTTTTCCAATGTCAAACTTGATTATATTCTTTTTAAATTTTTTAAAATGAGGCAAGTCCATCTCGTAAAATTTTGTATTTTTGAATCTTCCTGACCTTGAAGAGAATCCGGCCCCTATTTCGACAATGCATTTTGGATTTGATTTTTTAATTATAAAATCTATTTTTTTGGTTCTTTCCGCAATTGTAGCGACGCTGTTTGGGTCTAATTTTCCCATGGTGTATGCAAAAAATCTCATTAAGAGGTTTACGTGGATGATTGAATCCTCGTCTATCCCTGCCATATTGCGCCATACGGCCGTCATTGATGCTGTCCTGTAGACTTTCATTTTGCAAAAGGTTTTTATTTGATTTAAATATCTTTTCTGGCATGGAGTTCAGCATTATTAAAAATGGCTATCTGGAATGCGACAAGGGGTTTGTGACACTTGGAAGGGATATGGGAAAGATGATAAGAATTCCGGTTTATTGCTTTTTAGTCCAGCATCAGAATGGGAACGTGCTCATAGATACCGGCTTTTCTTCAGAATTTGAAAATACCTGGGGCAGGCGCCTGAAATATTACATGCCCATCCTGGAAAATGACATTCCGGAATATATCAAAAATAAAAAAATAAAAATAGACTTCATAATCAACACGCACCTGCACATTGACCACTGCGAGAACAATTCGTATTTTAAAGGCGCCGAGATTATTGTCCAGAAAAGAGAATTTGAAAGCGCATGCAATCCAAAGCCATACCAGCTGCTGGCGTATCCTGACAAGATTAATAAAAATTTGAATTACAGGATTATTGACGGAAATATGGACCTGTTTGATGACGGCGCTGTAAAAATTGTGCAGACTTTCGGCCACACAGAAGGGCACCAGTCAGTGCTTTTGAATATTAACGGAAAGCGCACATTCATTGCCGGAGATGCCTGCTATACATCTGAAAATCTGAAATATAACTGCCTTCCGGGAATACTCTGGAATCCAGACAAGATAATGGAAGTTTATAATATGATTAGAAATTTTGAAAATACAAAAATTATTTTTGGACATCAGGAAATAACTGACTCATCTTAACATTCCGAGCCGTTTCCCCACTTTTTCAAACGAGCTTAATGCCTTGTCAAGCTGCGCTTTTGTATGGGTGGCCATGACAGAAATCCTTAGCATGGCTTTTGGCACGGTTGGCGGCCTTATTCCAGTTACAAATACTCCTTCTTCCTCCAATAATTTCTGGAACTGCATTGCTTTTTTATTGTCTCCTAAAATTAACGGGATGATTTGAATATCCCCTCCGGCATCAAATCCCATCTTTCTCAGGCTATCCCTAAAATATCTTGCATTGTCGAGCAGCTTATCTCTTAATTTTTTGTCTTTTTTAATTATTATTAATGCCTCAAGCGCAGCTGCCGCGTTTGGAGGCGAAAGCCCGGTTGAGTAAACAAGCGGCCTTGACATATTTCTTAAATAATCAATTATTTCTCTGCTGCCCGCGACAAATCCGCCCTGGGAAGCCAAAGTTTTTGAAAGCGTGCCCATATTAATGTCAATTCCTTTAAAATTAGCATTAACAATTCCTGTTGAATGCGCATCATCAACCATAAATAAAAAATTATATTTTTTTTTGAATTTCAGAATTTTCTTCAGCGGGGCGGCATCTCCGTTCATGCTGAAAACACTGTCTGTAACGACAAGAATTTTAATTTTTTTATTGTTTTTTCTGATTTTAAGCAATTTTGATTCCAAATCATTAACATCGCAATGCCTGTAGACAATTACTTCAGCTCTGCTCAGCCTGCAGCCGTCAATTATGCTTGCATGATTAAGCTCGTCGCTCAGTATCAAATCTTTTTTCCCCACAATGCTGCTGATAATCCCAAGGTTTGCTGCAAAGCCGCTTGAATATACCAGAGCTGCCTGGCATTTTTTATATTTAGCAATTTCTTTTTCAAGCTTTTCATGCAGGTCCAGATTTACAATCAGCCGCGAAGCCTCGTTACCTGTGCCGTATTTATCAATTGCTTTTTTTGCAGCGGCAACAACTTTTGGATGGGTGTTAAGCCCAAAATAATTATTTGAAGCGAGCATTATGCAATTTTTATTTTTAAATTTCACAACGCCGCTGCAGGAGCTTTCAATAGTCCTGAATTTCCTGAAGAGGTTTTTTCTTTTCATCTCTTTTAATTTTTCACTTACTTGACCCATAATTTGAAATACATTTAAATATTCATAAACTTTGCTATATTCATGGACATAGCCATTCTGGGAGCAGGAGGAATAGGAAAATCTGCTGCAAGGATTATAGAAAAGAAAAAAGAAGTCAGGATAATCGCTGCCTGCGACAAAAGAGGGTATGCTGTTGATGAAAAAGGAATTAAGCCAAAAAGAATATATTCCTTAGGCAAAAATGAGTCTGTGTCTTCTATAGGGGAAAAATCTGATGATTCCATTGGAGAGATAATAAAAATATCAAAGGGAATAGAAGGAATTCTGATTACATTGCCTAATCTTCCAAACGAATTTATTCCTTCTGTTGCAAAAAGATTCCTGAAAGAAGGTTATCAGGGGGCTTTTTCCGATCCGCTGAAAAGAACGCAGGCAATGAAGATAATGTTCGGCATGAATAATTTTTTTGAGAGGAATAAATCAGCTTACATCACGGGAACAGGCGCAACTCCCGGATTGCTTACGGCGGTGGCAGTCCTTGCATCGCAGTCTTTTACAAAAGTCGATAAAGTTGACATTTTCTGGGGAGTGGGGATAGCAAACTGGGAAGAATACAAAGGAACCATAAGGGAAGACATAGCTCATTTGCCAGGGTATACTGTTGAGAAAGCAAAATCAATGACTGATAAAGAAATTGAAACTCTCCTGGACAAGACCAACGGCAGGCTGGAATTCAGCAATATGGAGCATGCCGACGATATTCTTTTGAAAAGAGCAGGTGTTGTTGACAAGCTCAGCCAGGTGTCTGTTGGAGGCGTTATGGATACAAGGCGCGCCAAAAAGCCCGTAACAACGACAATGACCTTGACAGGAAAAACATTTGACGGAAAAATCAGCTCGCACAAATTCATGCTCGGGGATGAAACAACAATGGCAGCTAATGTCTTGGGCCCTGCCATCGGCTATCTGAAAAGAGCAATATGGCTTAAAGAGCATAAAATTTATGGCGTATTCGGCTCGACAGAATTCATGCCGATGGCTGTGAAATGATCTGATTTCAAATATTCCATCATGGGAAAAACTATTTTCATAACAGGAACTGATACGGGCGTTGGAAAAACCGTAATTACGGCCTGCATAACTTCTGCCTTGGCCAGAAAAGGAAAAAAAATAGCGGTTTACAAGCCCGTACAGTGCGGCGGGCTGCTGAAAGGAAAAATTAAATCTCCTGACTTGGCGCTCATTAAAAAGTTAAGCGGAATTCCTGAAGAATATCTGTTTAATGATTACAGCTTTAAATTTGCCTCTTCGCCCCACCTGGCGGCAGAATTGGAAAACAAAAAAATTGATGTGAATTTAATTAAAAAACATTGCAAGGAAATCTCAAAAAAATTTGACTATACTCTCGTTGAAGGCGCCGGAGGGTTGATGGTCCCCTTAACAAGAGATTACACTGTTCTTGATTTAATCAAAGAGCTGTCAGTTCCGGCATTAGTGGTTTCTAGGGCAGGGCTGGGTACAATAAACCACACCAGCCTGACGGTAAATGCGCTTAAGTCAATAAATGCCAGGATATTGGGGATTGTGATGAATTATTTTAAAGGCAGCCTGATTGAAGAAGACAATAAAAAAATAATCTGGCAACTAAATGATATTCCTGTAATAGGCCTTGTCCCTTTTTCAAAAAACCTCAAAAAACTGGCTGATGATTTTGAGAATTGCATGGATATCAACAGAATTCTAAGATTTTGATTTGTGTTTATTTGCCTGAGCTTCTCTGCCCGAAAAGGATGCTGGCAAGTATGTTCAGCATCCATGCCTGGAAAACATTAATCCTGTAAAGCTGGCCGAATACGAAATTCCACAGCCACATGACCGGAAAAGCCAGAATTAACCCGACTAATGCGCTGATTATTATTATGAGCAGGATTGCATATCCCGTGTCAATTATCTTTCTTAAAATCGGGATGCTTTTTAGTATTGGCATATTAAGCAGAAAACAACCTTGTTTTTTAAACATTATGGAAATAAATAAATACTTATCGGATAATCTTCATTTTATGCACAAAACCGAGCACCGGGTAATTTATGGAGATACTGATGCAGGAGGGGTTGCCTATTACGCAAATTACTTCAGGTGGTTTGAAAGCGGGAGAAGGGAGCTTTTCAGAAGCCTGAAGATAGGCTACAAGGCGCTTCATGACAGGAATATCATAAGCCCTGTTGTTGAATCGCACTGCAATTATTTTCATCCTGCAAGGTATGATGACTTTCTTTCCATTGAAACCAAAATTACAGAAATAAAAAATAAGAGCGTGAAGTTTGAAAATAAAGTTTACCGGAAGAAAGGCAGGAAGCTGCTTGCTTCAGGATACACAATCAATGTTTTCGTTGACTGGAAGAAGATGAAATCAATAAAGATGCCTGATGATGTAAGAAAGAAGCTCAGGATTGGCTAATATCTTATTTTTATATCTCCCTCTGCAATTTTTATTATTTTTTTATTTTTCAATTTAACTGATAGGCTGCAGTTTTCATCAAGCCCAACTGCTTTTCCGTTCCATAACTTGTTTCTTGAAATGACTTTTACATTTTTGCCGATGGTATCTGAATATTTCTTCCATTCCCTTAATATTTTATCAAACTTATTTTTATTATAATAGTTTTCATATAGATTTGAGAATTGCCCAATTATTATTTTCATTGATTCTTTAATATTTACTTCTTTCCCATTGATTGTTTTTAATGAAGCTGCAATATTTTTAATGCCATCCGGAAAATTATCCTGGTTCACATTCAGCCCAATTCCTACAACAACGCAGTTCTCTTTTCCAAAAATGCCTTCTGTTAAGATACCGCATAATTTCTTCCCTTTGTAATGGACATCATTTGGCCATTTTATTTTTGCATTTATATTTGTTAATTTTTTGATTGATTTGACGACTGCCACTGCTGCGGCAAAAGTCAGGAGCTGAAGATTTTCGGTATTTTTTGGTTTTAATACTATTGACATCCACAACCCGCCTTTGGATGAATGCCATTTTCTTTTGAATCTGCCCCTGCCTTTGGTTTGGATGTTGGAAATTATTATTACACCGCTTAATCCTTTTTTAGCGAATTCTTTGGCCTTGTCCTGGGTGGAGGTTAGGGAGTTGAAATGGGAGATTTTGTATTTGGGCATTTTATTTGGTCGATTTTGTTTTTTTTATTTGAATGTATGGCGAGGTTTCGCGCAATGGCAGAAAAGCGAAACCGAGCGCAGGATATTGTGAGCGAAAGCGAACGAATTTAAATTTTTTTAATTAATAACTAAAAGAAAAAAACTATTCCTCAAACATCCCTTCATTCATCGCTTCCTGCCTTGCTGTCATGGCCCATGGGTTTATTTTCCTGTTTGCCTTTGCCTGCTGCTTCTTTGCAAGGTATTGAGTTACTGCTGTCGTTACAATCAGGACTTTCTTTTCTTTTGTAAGGCTCTCTTTAACCGACTTTGTTTCTTTCAGCTCTTCCATTATCCTGTTGTTCTCGATAAAAGAGGTGGTTGCATTTCCTTTTAGAAACTGCCTTTTGCCCAAAACAGCCTGGTGGAATGGGATTGTCGTCTTTACGCCATCAACCACAAATTCGCCTAATGCCCTCTTCATTCTTGCTATTGCCTCGCTTCTTGTTCTTCCATGGCAGATGAGCAATGCTATCAATGAATCAAATTGCGGAGAGATGCTGCATCCTGAATAGCAGGAGCTGCTTATCCTTATTCCGGGGCCCCCTGGCGGAAGATAGTTTACAATCGTTCCGGGAGAGGGCGCAAAATCCATTCTTGGGTCTTCTGCATTTATCCTGCATTCAATTGCGTGCCCTTCATATTTTATGTCTTCCTGCCTGTATGCAAGCTTTGCGCCTTCAGCCAATTTGACCTGCTCCTTGACCAAGTCAACATTTGTCACCATTTCAGTAACGCCATGCTCAACCTGAATCCTTGTGTTCATCTCGATGAAATAAAAATTCCTGCTCTTGTCAAGCAAGAATTCAACTGTTCCTGCGCCTTCATAGCCTATTGCTTTTACTGCATTAACCGCAGCTACACCCATTTGAGCCCTTAAATCGTTATCAAGCGCAGGGCTTGGGCTTTCTTCAACGAGCTTTTGGTGCTTTCTTTGGATGCTGCAGTCCCTTTCTCCCAGATGGATTACATCCCCATGCTGGTCTGCGAGAATCTGGAATTCAATATGCCTTGGCTCTTCAAGATATCTTTCAATATATAATGAACCGTCCCCGAAAGCGTTAATGGCCTCGCTGCTTGCGCTGTCATAGGCACTAAAGACACCTTCCTCTCCTGTAACTATCCTCATTCCTTTTCCACCGCCTCCTGCAGAGGCCTTTATGATGACTGGAAATCCTATCCTCCTTGCTATCTTTAAAGCCTGCTTCTTGCTCTTGAGATCTTCCCCTGTGCCTTCTATTATCGGCACATGAGCCCTGTCCATTGCCCTTTTTGCCTCTATCTTGTCTCCAAGCTTTTCAATCATTTTGGAAGATGGACCTATAAACTTGATTCCTTTTTTCTCGCAAAGCCTTGCAAATTTGGGATTTTGGGAAAGGAATCCGTATCCCGGGTGGATTGCGTCGCAGCCGGCCTGTTTTGCTATTTTAACAATTTTTCTTATATGGAGGTAGTTCTTTGGCTTGCCAATGTTGAATGACTTGTCTGCAAACTTTACGGCAAGGGAATCTTTCTCGTTTTCAGAGTATATGGCTGCGCTTTCAATGCCCAGCTCCCTGCATGCCCTTATAATCCTAAGCGCTATTTCTCCCCTGTTAGCTATCAAAATTCTTTTAAAACCGGATTTTCCAAGACGAGTATATGTCTTTTCTTTCTTTTTGTCCATTCCAAAGCCTTTTGTCAGAATATCAAGAAACGACTTTTTTGAAGGATTGCTAAAGATTTCCTCAACTTGGGATTCGTCTACGTGCGGCAGCCTTTTGATAACATTAGCCAGGGTAAGGCTTCCAACATCCTTTATGTTAAAAGAATAAAAGAATTCCCTTCCCGGGGTGATTATATGGTGGCTTATCAGCCCTTCAAAATACCTGTAGATATAAGGAAATTTAGATTTTACCCTTAAAAAAAAACTGATAAAGGAATGATAAGAATTTTCCAGCGGCTTGAGGGCTTTGTTTGATAAGTCTATTATGCGCTTCTGCCTTAGGCTAAACTCAAGCCTTGCTTTCTTATTCTTTAGCATAAGTATGCCTAACTTGAGAACGGTTTTATAAAGATTTGCACCATTTAAGTTTGTGATATATATTATAAAAAAGTTATTTTATAAAGTATAGATTAAATAAAATTAAGGCAGAAAGGTATTTAAATTGTTCAAGGTTAAGAATTTTGTAAGAAATGAGCCAATTCAGCGAACTAAAAGACAAGAATGGGGAACTTGATAAGGAAGCAATCAAGAAGATTATACCCTATGATGAGCCGTTTTTATTCCTGGATAAAGTCATAAGCCTTACAAGCAGCAGTATTGTTGCGGTCAAAAGCCTTTCAGGAGATGAATCATTCTTCAAAGGACATTTTGTCGGGTTTCCTATAATGCCGGGAGCACTTACTGTTGAAGGGATGGGCCAGGCTGCAACTTTATTGGCAAGAAGCAACGTTCCAAACCATAACGAAAAGGATTTTCTTGCTTACCGGCTGAAAGATGTCAAATTTACGTCTCCTATTTTCCCCAATGACCAAGTGAGGTTTGAAGTGAGCCTTATTGCTCAGGATGAAAGGGGAGCAATTCTTCAGGGAAAGGCATTTGTAAAGGAAAATCTTGTGGCTGAAGCCTATCTTATGCTGGCAATCGTGAATAAGTCTGATTTCAGGGCCAAGCAGCACAGCAAATAGGTGTTTCTATGTACATTAAAGGAGTGGGGATGACTAAATTTGGGGCGCAGAGTTGTACAAGCCAGGAGCTTGTGTATGAAGCGACTCTTGAAGCCCTTGAGAGCGCAGAACTGGAAGTTGATGAGATAGATGCGGTTGTAGTTTCTTCTGTTGATACAGAAAACAATGGTGAAAGGCAAAGGCTATTTTCATCTGTTGTCAGCAGCATAATAAAAAGAAAAGTTCCTATCCTGACTGCAACTGCTGTCTGCGGCGGCGGAGGGGCTGCATTATGGACTGCTAATAAGCTTGATTATAACAATACGCTTGTAGTTGGAGTTGAAAGGCTTTTGACAAATAATTCAATGAATGTTACAGATGAAATAATGATGGCAGCGGAAAGAATTTATGAACAAACAGAAGGTTTAAATTTTCCTGCGCAGAATGCTCTTGTTGCCCAGCAATACATGAATAGGTATAATGCAACCACTGATGACCTTGCGCTGGTTGCGTATAAGAACCACCAAAATGCATTTCATAATCCTAAAGCAAGGTTTTACAGAAAACAAGTTACATTAAAACAAATAAAAAAATCTCCTGTTGTTGCCTCTCCCTTGAGGCTTTTTGACTGCAGCCTGTCCGTAAATGGAGCGGCAGCTGCCATAATATCAAAAGACAAAACAGACATAGAGATTGCAGCTTCATCTTTGTGCGTTGACAGGATCTCTGCATTCGAAAGCGAGGACATGACATCCTGGGAGGCAACGGTAAAATCCGCGCAGGAGGCGTTTTCCCAGGCAGGAATTTCCCCTTCTGAAATTAATATTGCGGAGGTTCATGACGCATTCACATCAGTTGAGCTTATTTCCTATGAAGACCTCGGATTCTGCGGAAAGGGGGAGGCAAAGAATCTGATAAGGAAAGGAATAACCAATATCAACGGAAAGCTTCCTGTAAACACGAGCGGAGGCCTGAAGGCAAAAGGGCATCCTATAAGCGCGACCGGAGTTTCTCAGATTTATGAGCTGGTTAAGCAGATGAGAAATGAAGCAGGCGAAAGGCAGGTAAGCGGTGTGAATTATGCGCTTGCGCAAAACATTGGAGGCGCAGGAAGCACTGTGACTGTGCATATTTTGAAGAAGGTGGGCGGATGATACTAAGATGGATTTGTGAAAAGTGCAATAAAAAATGGATTTATCCTGTTTCTAAATGCATCTACTGCAAAGGGCACATTTCAAAACAAAAAGGCACAAAGCTAAAAGTTATTGGGATAACGAAAGTTATGATACCATCTCCAATGCACCCGATTATTCCGTATAATATTCTGTTATTACAGGACGAGCATGGCAACAAGATTCCAAAAAAAACAATGAAGGATTTCAAGATAGGGGATAATTTTGCCGTTGAGAAAGCAAAAACAGAAAGCGCGGTTTCAATCTCCAGGGTAAAGTATGATGTTTATGAGGCAATAAAAGAATCTATAGAATATCTTAACGGAATCGGGATTGGCCCTAAAGACAAAGTGCTGATAAAGCCAAGCATTGTGGCAGCGGCTTATCCTTATCAGGCTGTGAACACTAACCCTGAATTCATTGACGGATTGATTGCATTCCTGCTTGAATCCGGGATAAAAAAAGAAAATATTTTGGTTGCAGAGCAGGCGCTTATAGGCTCTGATTCTACTGACGCCGCATCCAAAGCCGGAATCTTAGAGATATGCAAAAAACATGATGTAAAATTTGCGGACATTTCAAAAGGCCCGTTCGAGGTAGTTGAATTGGAAGGAATGAAGTTCGGGGTTTTCAGGGAAGCCTTGCACCGAAAAATAATAAACGCGCCTGTAATGAAAACCAACTTCCAGCTTGGGCTGTCAGGCGCAATGGAAAATCTTACAAGGCTTGCAGATGAAGCTACGCAAAGAGAAATGTATTTTTATGGAATCCACAAAATTATTCCCTTGTTTTCAAAAATATTTTCTGATGTATTTAATGTTGCTGACTCGACAAACGGCATGCAGGGCCAGGGGCCTTTGGGATTGGGCGAGCCCGCTTTCCTGAATTTAGTTCTGTCAAGCAGGAATGCAGAAAATCTGGATTCAATTTTTTGCGGGATAACCATGCTGAAGCAGCCGCTTTATGTAGGTACAGCGACTAAAGATATTGAAGTGGTTGGCAATGAGATTGATGCCTTGAAATATCCAATCAAGGCCCCCTCGCCTAATGAAACACCTCATGCAGACATAAAGGTTATTGACGGAATGGCGTGCCCTGCCTGCCTGAACTTTTTTTACGTGCTGTCTTCGAGGCTGATTGGATTAAGGGGCCAGGAGTTATATGCCGCAATAGGCTCGCAGATTAATGATGATGTGCTTGAAGGAAAAAACAGGCTGGTTGCATACGGACAGTGCGCAATCAGGAAATTCAAAGAGCTTGATGCAAAGCCAATGGCAGAAATAGACGAGAGCATGGATCCGGTTGAGCAGATTGTGCTGATGAAAAAACTATTGACAACAGAAGGAAAAGCGACAATAACGCCTGTAGACAGGGTAAGGTCGAAGATGAAAAAACTGCTTTCAAGGGTGGCCAAGTGATGTTCATCAAAGGGGTAGGAATGACAAAGTTCAGCACAGAGGAATGCCAGTCAACTCATCTTATTTATGAAGCGTCTTTTGAAGCTCTGAACGATTCCAGCTTATCCATGAATGATGTTGATGCAATTGTGCTTTCCAATAATGATATCTTAAGCAACGGAGAAAGGCAAAGGCATTCCGCGTCTGTTGCCAGCAGCCTCTTCCAGAAAAAACTGCCCATAATAACGGTGCCTTCCGGATGCTCAGGAGGAGGAACTGCGCTGTGGACTGCAGGAAAGATAATGAAAACAGGAAACTACAAAAATATTCTCGTAGTTGGCTTTGAAAAAATGGTTTCTAACCTGAGCAAAAAAGTAACTGATGAAATGATGATGGGGACAGAGAGAATTCATGAGCAGACTGAGGGAATGAATTTTCCGGCAGAAAATGCGCTGGTTGCCCAGCAGTATATGATGAGCTATGACGTTACAATGGATGATCTTGCACTGGTTGCGTATAAGAACCACCAGAATGCATTTCATAATCCAAAGGCAAGGTTTTACAAAAAAAAAGTCAGCATGGAGGAAATCAATAATTCTCCTGTTGTTGCCTCTCCCTTGAGGCTTTTTGACTGCAGCATTCCGGCAAATGGGGCAGCTGCATTGGTCTTATCAAGCGATAATACTGATATTGAGGTTGTTGGCTCAGCAGAGGAATCAGACTATTTAGCGCCGTTTGAAAGGGATGAAATGACATCCTGGGAGGCAACGGTAAAATCCGCGCAGGAGGCGTTTTCCCAGGCAGGAATTTCCCCTTCTGAAATTAATATTGCGGAGGTTCATGACGCATTCACATCAGTTGAGCTTATTTCCTATGAAGACCTCGGATTCTGCGGAAAGGGGGAGGCAAAGAATCTGATAAGGAAAGGAATAACCAATATCAACGGAAAGCTTCCTGTAAACACGAGCGGAGGCCTGAAGGCAAAAGGGCATCCTATAAGCGCGACCGGAGTTTCTCAGATTTATGAGCTGGTTAAGCAGATGAGAAATGAAGCAGGCGAAAGGCAGGTAAGCGGTGTGAAGTATGCGCTTGCGCAAAACATTGGAGGCGCAGGAAGCACTGTGACTGTGCATATTTTGAAGAAGGTGGGCGGATGACTGAAGGAAAAATAGCGCTGGTCACTGGCGCATCAAGCGGAATCGGAAAAGCTATTGCAATAGAGCTTGCAAAGAACGGAGCTGATGTTATTGTTAATTACTATAGGGATGAAACCGGCGCCAATCAAACCGCTGAAGAAATAAAATCTCTCGGAAGAAACAGCGCTGCAATAAAGGCTGACGTCTCGAATTTTGAAGATGTTAAAAAAATGTTTGAAATTATTAAGGAAAAATTCGGGCATCTGGATATTCTTGTTAATAATGCCGGAATCACAATGGACCGGACCCTGAAAAAGATGAGCCAGGAAGAATGGGGCAAAGTGATTGATACAAATCTCGGAAGCGTTTTCAATGTCACGAAAAATGCGCTTCCATTGCTCAGAAAAAATTCCAGAATAATCTCCATTTCATCCATTGTAGGGCTTTCCGGCAACGTAGGCCAGGCGAATTATGCTGCTTCAAAAGCAGGCATTATCGGCTTTACAAGAGCGCTTGCAAAAGAAGTCGGAAAGCACGGGATAACTGTAAATGCAATAGCGCCAGGGTTCATACAAACCGAAATGACAAGAAAAATCCCTTTTTTCAGGAAAAAAATTATAGAGTACATGATTCCTTTAAAAAGAACAGGGCTGCCGGAAGAGATAGCTTATGCAGCTGCATTTCTTGCATCAGATGATTCATCATACATAACTGGGCAGGTTTTGAATGTCAACGGAGGCTTGTCGTTCTAATGCCAGCTGAAATTAATCCATGGAAGCCTGAAAGGCCAACTTCTAAAGGAGCTGCAGCCTACCACGATGCTGTTTCAAATGCAAAATACTACACCGAGATACTTGACGAACTGATTAAAATATTTGAGCAAAAAATAAATGAGGATGATATTGTGGTGGATTTCGGGGCAGGTACAGGAGTTTCTGCTGTCAGGCTTCTTGAGCACGTGAAAAAGAATTTTGAGCTTTGGCTTGTTGACAATTCTGCAGCCTGGCTTGGCAAGGCTTATGAGGTTTTAAAAGACAAGAAAAATGTTAAATGCTTTTTGCTTGAGAAAACTGATGCAGGGTATGCAACTCTTGCCGATACAATAGGCAGGAATAAGGCTGATCATGTGATTTCAGCCAACACATTTCATTTGGTTTCTGATGCAGAAGGGGCATTCATTGGCATTAATGGAGCGCTTAAGGAAAAGGGAACATTCACAATCCAAAGCGGCAACATTACAAGAGACAGCAGGCCTGAAGGGGCCCTGATGGTAGATGATACTGTAAAAAGAGTGCACGGCATTGCGCTTGATATTGTCAGAAATGATCCGAAATTTAATTCTTATAAAAAAAACCTTGATGAAAGAATCAAGCTGAATGAATCACAAAGGAAGTTTGTTTTTCCAGAACCGAGGCCTATTGAATTTTACCTTGATGCTCTTAAGAAAGCGGGATTTGAGTATCAGGAGCCTGTGTTTAAACTATTCAAGGTAAATTATTCTGACTGGCAGAATTTTTTAATGGTAAGGAGGCTGCAGGCAGGAATTCTTCCGGAAATCGGAGGGCATGAGCCAACTCCAAAAGAAGAGACGGACAGAGATGAATTGATAACATTGGCAACCAATAAGCTGTTTAAGGAACTGCAAAAATCAAATCCTCTTGCAAACGCAAGCAGCTTTACTATTGAAGTAGTTTATGTAAGCTCTGTGAAAAAAGGAACAGGGAAGAAATTAATTCTTTCTGGAAAAACTGCGCTTGTTACCGGAGCTTCACGCGGAATCGGAAGAGCGATTGCAATAGAGTTTGCAGACAATGGGGCTAATGTGATAATAAACTACAACAGGAATGAGAAAGGTGCTCTTGAGGTTTTGAATGGGATTAAGGCAAAAACCAAATGCCTTGCTTTAAAGGCCGATGTTTCAAATCCTGATGAAGTCAGGAAAATGTTTGAAATTGTAAAAGAGAGGTATGGGTTCATTGATATTTTGGTTAATAATGCTGGCATTGTGATGGACAAGACCTTGCAGAATATGGAAAGGAGCGAATGGGATATTGTAATAAAAACCAATCTTACAAGCGCGTATAATGTTACAAAGAATGCACTTTCTATTTTATCTAATAATGGGAGGATAATAAACATGAGCTCTATTGTTGCTCTTGACGGAAACTTCGGGCAGACTAACTATGCAGCATCAAAAGCGGGAATTATCGGCTTTACAAAATCTCTTGCAAAAGAAGTAAGCAGAAAAGGAATAACTGCGAATGTGATTGCACCTGGCCTGATTGAGACTGATATTCTTAAATCAATACCTCCTGCCAGAAGAAAAGAGTTTGCAGAAAGGATTCCTTTGGGAAGGGTAGGAACACCTGAGGATGTTGCCAAGCTGGCTTTGTTTTTGGCTTCTGAGAAGGCGAGTTATATTACTGGGGAAGTGATTGCTATTAACGGCGGGCTGCATTTTTAAAACCATTAATTTTATATACTTTAATGATTTATTTGTGTATATTGCGCATTGCGCAAGATAACATTAAATAACATAGAGGTAAATAGACATGAGATACGAGAGCAGAGGAAGGCGCGACTTTGGCGGTGGCGGGCGAAATTTTGCCCCGGTTAAAGTGGGCGACGAGTTGGATGTAAAGATAGAGGCTGTCGGAGAGAAGGGCGACGGCATAGCAAAGAAAGACGGGTTTGTCCTGTTCGTGCCCAGCACAAAGCAAGGCGATGAAGTCAGGATAAAAGTAACCAGAGTTCTCCAGAAAGTTGGGTTTGCCGAAGTAGTGGGCAAGAGTGAAGGAGGCTCAGAATCTTCCGAGGAATCCAAGGAAGAAAGCTATGACTCATCTTCCGAGCAGGAAAGCGGCCAGGACCAGCAGGAGTCCGGCGAAGAATATTCAGGCCAGGATTCTGAAAATTTCGGGGAAGAGAATTAACTAAATTCTTTTTTTATTTTATTTTTTAACGCTATGAGATTGTTTATTGCTATTGATTTTAATGAACTGAAAGATTGCTTTAATGAGCTGCAAGAAGATTTGCCAAAGAAATTGAGTTTTACGAAAACATTTCATTTGACATTGAAATTCCTTGGAGAAGTTCGGCTCAATGACGCTGATTCAATTATTTCAATCCTGAAAAATATTAAATTTGAGCCTTTTACTGTTTATCTTGATTCCATTGGAGTATTTCCAAATGAAAATAATATAAGAGTTATTTGGGTTGGATTAAAGCCGGAAGAAAAAATAATTGCACTGCAAAATGAGATTGATAAATCTTTGATGGGGTAGATTAAGAAAATTAAAGTTTTTGGCAAGAAAGTTGAGGTTAATAATTTTATTTTAATGAAATCCACTTTGACTTCTGAGGGGCCGGCTTATGAAGTTCTGGGAGTATTCGGCGATAGATAGATTTTTAAAGCGTCCAGCCATCCCCGATATTATTGCCTAAGAGCGCAGGTCGCTCAAACTGCGGGCTATAAAGGCGGTTCAGAGTTCTGGACTGTTATTTGAAAGTTTATGTTTCAATGATAAATAAATAAGCGAGGCAAAATTTTATTGGCAGAAAAAATTTTGCCGAGCACAAGATATTGGCTGAGCGAACGCGAAGCCGGATTTAAAAATCATATAATCAATAAAAATTTCCAATAAAATGGCTGAAGAAAAATTTTTAGTTCCAAGGGATGTGTACCTGAAATCAGGAATACACATAGGGACAAAGTTCAGGACAAAGTACATGGAGCCGTTTATCTACAAGACAAGGCCCGACGGGCTGTCTGTGCTGAACCTTCAAAAGATTGATGAGAGAATCAGGATTGCTGCTTCATTTCTTGCCCAGTTTCAGGAAAAAGACATTGTTATTGTCTGCAGAAGGGAAAATGGGTGGAAGCCGGTAGATTTGTTTGGAAAATTAACAGGAGTCAGGACATTTGCGGGAAGATATCCGCCGGGAATTCTGACAAATCCCAATCTTGAGGAGTATACTGAAGCAAAGATTGCCCTTGTTGTTGATGCGTGGCCTGACAGGAACGCTGTTTTGGATTTCGTGAAAGTCGGCATCCCGGTAATTGCGCTGTGCGACACCAACAACCAGTCTAATTACCTTGATTTTGTTATTCCTGCAAACAACAAGGGAAAGAAAAGCCTTGGATTATTTTTCTTTATACTTACAAAAGAATTCCTGAAGCAGAAAGGGAAGCTTAAGGAAGACGAAGAGCTTAAGGAAAAGCTCGAGGATTTTACTGAAGAGTAGATTTTTTTTATTTTCTAAACCAAATCCAATAAATCCTTTAACGCAACCTTTATGCTTTTATTCCTGAACAAAACTTCATACGCCTGGCTTGTTAACGGCATTTCAATCTTATGCTTCATGCTGTACTCATAAACTGACTTTGTTGTTGGAATTCCTTCTGCGACCATGCCGTTCATCTCTTTTTTTATTTCTGCCATGTTTTTTCCCTTTGCGAGCTGCTCGCCTACAGACCTGTTTCTGGAATGTTTGCTTGTGCAGGTTGCAATCAAGTCGCCGACACCCGCCAGTCCGTAAACAGTCCCTCTTTTTGCGCCGAAATGCTTTCCGAAATTATTCATCTCCATCAGGCCAAGAGTCATGATAGAGGCTTTTGTGTTGTCGCCAAGTCCCAATCCATCGCAGACTCCTGTTGCTATTGCCGCTATGTTTTTCAATGCGCCGCAGGTTTCGACGCCTTCGATATCATCCAGTTCATAGAGCTTGAATGCAGGAGTTGCAAGGCATTCTGCAGCTATTCTCGCTGTTTTTTTATCCCTGCTTGCGACTACGCTGGCTGTCGGCATTTTCCTGCTGACTTCCTCTGCATGATTTGGCCCTGAGAGTGCAGCCACTTTTGCTTTTTTCAGCTCATCTTCAATAACCTGGGACATCCTCTTGCAGGTTGAATGCTCAAATCCTTTTGTTGCGCTGACAAAGATTTGGTTTTCATAGAATGGATTTATTTCTTTAATTGTTGCACGAAAAAATTCACTTGGCACAGCAACTATTATCATTTCAGAATTTTCAACGCAAGTTTTCAGCGAAGAGTCTACAATCACGCTATCTGGAATCTTTATTCCGGGAAGATACTGGGTGTTTTCTTTTTTGCTTTCAATCTCATTTGCAAGCCGGCTTCTTCTTGCCCATAATTTAACGTCAAATCCTTTTTCTCCCAAGATTACTGAAAGCGTTGTCCCCCAGCTTCCTGCTCCCAAGACTGATATTTTTTGCATTGTCAGAAATTATATTCTTGTTTTGATAATTTCGCTATTTCTTTCATTATTTTTCTTGTCATTTCGTTCAGCATCCGTTTGGTAGCTGTTTTTTTGTAGTATCTGCCAAAATAAATGGGCTTGCCTATGTTAATATTCGCTTTTTTAAATTTTGGAATGTACTTTCCTTTTGGAAGAATCTTAAATGTGCCTATTAACCCCACTGGAACAACGGGGACTTTTGCCTTTAGAGCCAGCCTTGCAGCTCCCGTCTTGCCTTTCTGCAGCTTTCCGGTCAAAGTTCTTGTGCCTTCCGGGTGGATTGCAATTATCTTTCCTTGCTTAAGCGCCTTTACTGCCCATCTTAGCGCTTCTTTTCCGCCTTTTTCCCTGTCCAAGGGAATTGCACCGGCGTAAGTGTGCCATGCGGCCTTTAACGGGCTGTCAAAGTGCTCTTTCTTTGAGAGAAAATGAACTTTCCTGTTCAGATGGTTTACGAAAGTCACTACAATAATAGGATGGTCCATATAGCTTTCATGGTTTGCGGCTATGATAAACGCTCCTTTTTTTGGAACATTTTCCAACCCGCCTATTTCCCTGAGCCATAAGTTGAATATGGGCCCGATGATCCTTTTTCCTATTGGATAAACCATTTTAGTAGTTGTATTTTTGGCTTGCGAGCTTTGCTATTTCCTGCATTATTTCTCTTGTTGACTCTTCCAAAATTTTCTTGTTTAATTTCTTTTTGTAATAATTATCGAAATAAATTGGCTTCCCAATCTGGACTTCGCATCTTTTGAATCTCGGAAAGATTTTTCCTCTTGGCAAAACCTCGCCTGCGCCCATTATTCCGATTGGAAGCACAGGGACTTTTGCCTTTAGAGCCAGCCTTGCAGCTCCCGTCTTGCCTTTCTGAAGTTTACCGTCTCTGCTCCTGTGGCCTTCAGGGAAGACCATCATTATCTCGCCTTTTTTCAGGTATTTGAGCGCTTCTTGAAAAGCAAACACGTTTTTCTTTTTTGAAATTTCGTTTTTCTCCATGGAAACTTTTATGCACTGCCAATGGTTTAAAAATAAAGATGCTATAAAACTGCTCCAATAAATTTCGTTTACAAGCGCGTGCATCGGGACTTTAATTCTCGGTATTACGAGCGATGGAACCAAAAGAGTTTCGTAATAGCTTGTGTGATTTGCAACAACTACGAATGCCCCTTCCGGAATGTTTTCAATGCCGTCCACTTTTCTCACCCACAGCCTGCAGAGAGGTATCATTGAAAATTTTTCAAAAGCGTAAATCATGAGCTGAATATTGAAGAATAAGTTAAAAAGCTTTTGATTTAGATTTAGAAACCTTACTGGCCAGTCTTGTAGAACTTTCTTAAAACCAGCTGCGAGCCTATTCCCGCAGAAATTCCCAGTATTTCCAGCCCGAAGAAAATGACCATGCTGAATGGCAAATTTGCAACATAGGCGCTGTAGGCTGAAGGGTCTTTGACAGCATTTGCTGTAGGAAGCAAAGCAGCCGGCTCTCCATTGTTTCCGTATATTGGGAGGAGCACGTAAACAAACAAAGCAACCAAAGCTCCGAATATTGCGCCCTCTTTCATAGATTGTGTTATTTAAAAGGTTATTAAAATAGTTTGCGGTTTGAAGGTTTAAACATTTCAAGCTTTAATGTGCAATCTGCCCCATCTAGCCACTGGACATGCTCACGTAAACTATTTAAAGCAATTCCTCATCTGTAAACTTATGAAAATCTCCGTAACCCTTCTTTCAAGCTATCTCTACTGCTCCAGGAAGCTGTTTCTTGAGAAAGTTTTGAAGCTTGAAGAGCCGCCTAAAGAGAGCCTTGTAATGGGAACTATAAGGCATGATACTTATGACAAAATAAACAAGAAAGAAGAGGAAATAGTTTCTTCTATAAGGAAAAGGGCTGCAATAGAAGAGATAAGAGATACGTATAAGTTTGAATACCTGAAAATCCTAAGGCGGAGCATAGCCAATAACAGGTTAAGGCTAAAAAATGTTAATATGAATATGCTTGATGCCTACAGGAGATCATTTCCTTTTATCGCAGAAGAGTCTTCAACAAGAGCGCTTAATATATTCAATTTTATTGAAGCAAACAATGTTTTTGGAAAGGAACTGTGGGAAAAACTTACTCCAAAGATAATATCTGAATTAAGGGTTGAATCTGATGAAATGAAATTAAAAGGAATAATTGACCAGGTTCATGTTTACGGGGAAGATTATATTCCTTTTGAGCTAAAAACAGGCAAAATGCCGCAGGATGGAGTATGGCCTTCGCATAGGATACAGATTGCAGCTTACTCATTGCTTTTGCAGGAAAAATTCAGCAGGCATGTCAAGGAAGGATTTGTGGTTTATCTTGATACAAAACAAAAAAGGCGCATCGCAATCAACCCCTATATGAAGGAAGAAGTAAAACAATTGGTTGATGAAGTGATTGAGCTTTTGGAAAGCAAAGAATTGCCTGATTTCTGCAGCAATGAGAACAAATGCAGGAAGTGCGGGCTTAAAGAAAGATGCTATAATAAAGAGGAGATGGATAACTTGATGAAGGTCAAGGTTCCTGTTAATATTTAAGGAAATCGCTATATAATATCCAAAATTTCAAAACATTTATATATAACTTATCCAACAATATTCCGTATTAACTCAAGAGGGAAGAAAATGCCAGAAGACGATAAGAAATTCTCAAAACAACTCATCGGAAAGACCGTTGTCAGCAAGACAGGAAAGAGGTTTGGCGAAGTAGGCGACATCATCTTCGAGACAAGGTCAGGCGAACTGATACACATGGTTCTTCATAATCCTACTTCTTACACAGAAAAGCTTGAATTAGAGAAAGACAAGGAAGGCCACATTCTGATACCTTTCAGCGCAGTGATTGCAGTTGGAGACTTCATGGTGGTTGCTGAAGAGGATATTATTTAACTTTTTCAAATACCTTTTTAAACGATATTTGATTTCTGCATATTGATTTTATGAACATGGAAAATGCTTTGTGGACTGAGAAGTACAGGCCTTCTGATTTTTCTGATATAAAGGGCCAGAGGGAGATACTGCAGAGAGTAAAGGCTTTTGTGGAGCAGCAGAACCTGCCGCACCTTATGTTTGCAGGGCCTGCAGGCGTTGGGAAGACAAGCCTGTCCCTCGTGATAGCAAAAAAGCTTTTTGGAGAGTCTTGGAGGCAAAATTTTCTTGAGCTGAATGCATCGGATGAGAGGGGAATTGACATAATAAGGAATAAGGTCAAGGATTTTGCAAGGACAAGGGCAATCGGGAATGTTCCCTTTAAAATTATTTATTTAGATGAATGCGACGCCCTTACAAGAGAAGCCCAGCAGGCATTAAGGCGAACAATGGAAAATTACGCCCAGACAACAAGATTTATTCTTTCAGCAAATTATTCTTCAAAAATAATCGAGCCTATCCAGAGCAGGTGCGTTGTCTTTAGGTTCAAGCCTTTGGATAAAAAAGATATTTTCGCGATAATAGATAAAATTGCGAATGATGAAAAAATCAAGATAGACGAAAAGGCAAAGGACGCGCTATACGAAATTTCTGAAGGCGACTGCAGGAAGCTGGAAAATATTCTGCAAAGCTCATGCGCAATAACAAACCATATAACTGAAGATTTGATTCATTCTATGGCGTCAATTGCAAAGCCGAAGGAGATACGGGAAGTTTTGGAATTGGCTTTAAGCAGCAAGTTCATTGAAGCAAGAAGTAAACTGCTGGATTTAATGCTTAATTATGGATTAGCGGGAATAGATTTAATAAAGCAGATACAAAAAGAGATTCTCGAATTGGGCATTGATAACAGGTCAAAGATGATTCTTATAGACAAATGCGGAGAAACAGAATTTCGGATGACTGAAGGCTCTGATGAATTTGTCCAGCTTGAAGCCTTGTTGAGCCAGTTTGCTTTGGTGGGAATGAAATAGGAAAATTATTTTATTGCTTTTTCACTTTTGAATTTTGCGTAATTTTCGTTTAATTTTAGGATATAATTATTTCCTGCTATGCCTTGATCATTATCTATTTCTTCCCCATCTTCATTAAGCGCCGTGACTGCGTAATAATAGTCTACGTCATCTTTTGCATCAGAAATGATGAAAAAATATTTATCCGCATATTTGCCTGAATTTATCCAGTAAAGCCTATTTTTTAACAAAGGGAGATTATAATCTGCACACCTGTATATTTTTGTGGCAGAATCAAAATTGCATTCATCAAGGTTTATGCCGTCTATAATTATGGGCTTTGGCTCTGAAGTTGGAATTTGAATTATATTTTTTTTAATTTCAGGATTATTTTTTATATCCTCCATTTTCTTATTGATAAAATCTTCTGTTGAATAATAAAGTGAATACGAATTAATATTTTTATCATCCGGCTTGTCCCAAACCAGGGTGATGGCTGCAGTATTTTTCACTTTTTTAATTTCTAAATTGGATATTGGCTCGGGAGGGGGAACAGTAAAAGTTACAGCAAAATTGTAGATTATATCCCTTAATTTGGCTGCCTTGTCCGATTCATCGTAAGCGTAAGCCTGCTTTCCTGTTTTAGCGCAGAAATTCATTCCTTTTGTCTTTGGCAAATCAATTATTTTGTTGAATGGTGTTGATTCTTTAAAGCTTGCTTCATTGGCAAAATCAATAAATTTAACTGAATCTTTTGATTTGTATATTAAAATTATTTTGCTCAAGTCTATTCTTGCCCCGTCTTCTTTTGTTGCATAAAAAGCAGTTATTGTTGGTTTTCCATCATTGTAGTTTAACTTTAAATTTACTACGTCTGCGTTGTTTGCGCTTGTGTCTTTATCATTAAAGCCTGTAAACAGGAGGCTAGAGGATTTTATTTTACCTTCTGCAAGAGTTTTTCCATTCTCTGTTAATTCCGTTTTTATATTTGAGTCATCGTACGCAACAATGATTTCAAAATTCCTGTCATTGGTTTTATCATTGATGTATTTTTCCCCATCAAATGAAAACCTGCAGACGGCGCTTTCTGCTTTCAGATTTGCGCATTCATTAAATTTGTCAACAAAATCATTCAAGATATCTTTTTCGCTTTCAGGGCATTTCCAATCAAGTTTATGGGCATCTTGAACCATATAGTTTTTTGCGCACGATTCAAAATCCTGGTTATCCTTGCAGGAATAAACCATTTGCCTTAATTGGTCATTTAAATCCCGATAATCTTTTAGGCTGTAATCTATATTTGCCCTAAATGACGGCATTATTGAATAAGTCCCTATGACTTTGCTTTCAGAATCTGAAGCAATCACTGCTCCGGTTATAGAATTAAAATCTGTGTAAAAAATTATACCTACTAACAAAGCCGGAATCATCATCAGCAAAACCAGGTCTTTTGTTTCCATTTTATACTATCTCCGCCACTCCTTTTGCTTTTGCTCTTGCATATTTGTCTGTCCCGCAGCATTCAAAATGCCAGGCCTCATTTGCATACCTTACCCAGCCGGCTTGTTCCATCACTTTCGCAAGCTCTTTCCACTCCTGGTTTGTCATCTTCCATTCGGGCTTTTTGAATCTTACATCTATAGCCCTGCCTGAATAATGGGAGCATTTATTTACATCATTTTTACAGACAAGGGGATTTGTAACATAATTCGCCCTTATATTAACATCAGGGTATCTTTGAGCGTACCTTTCAGGCGTCTTTCCGTCCCATAGTGCCTGTTGAGTTTCAGGAGTCCTGTAAGCCCCGTAAACAACAAGGGAGCGTCCCTTTTTTTGCGCCAGCTCCTGCGCAGCAAGAATGAGCTCAAAGGCATCCCTTGTGACTATGCATTCATCTCCTTTTGAGCATAAAGTTGTCTGTGTGAAGTCTATCAGGTCTTTTCCTAATGAAATCGTGCCTTTCAGGTCTTTCTGCATGCATTCTGTTTCTATTTTTATTGTTTCTTTTGGCTTGGTATTCGGAAGAATTATTTTTGCATCTGGAATGTCTGCAGCTGCCGCGCCTGAAACACCGGACGGCGAGCTTGTGCTTGCAGCTTTTCTTACGCACGACATTGCAGTTCCGGGAACCGAGACAGCAGCGATTTTTTCAGTTCCTGAAATAACTGGATCTTTATTTGATTTTGAATCGAAAATATCAAATTTAAGCGGCTGGAAGGCTCTTCCGATGATTTTTAGACTGCCGCCGATTGTATATTCATAATTGTCTGTTAAAATGTTTTCTGGATGATTTAAAATGTAATTATTCAGCTTTTCGTTGAAAAGATAAGGAAGATTATAAGTCACAGAATTGTCATCAAAGCAGCTTTTCACATCATTTCCTGAAGATGTTTTTGTTATCTGGTACCAAACGTAAGAGTCCTTAAATTTGCCGCACTCGTGCAGTGCAGGAGTTCCTGTGGCAGTATCTTCTATTTCTGCAATGCCCCCATTCTCTGCCAGCTCATAAACTGACTGCTGAAGGGAGTATTTAGCTGACTGGTCGATGTAGAATAGGACTGATTCTGCATGCTTTGCTGCACTCATTATTTTCATAGAAGATTCTCCGATTACGCCATACTCCTTCTCGGATACAGAATTGCTCAGGTATGCAGCTATCAATGCCCCCACTAACCCAAATATAAGCCCGTATATCAACAGCTGGCCTCTTTTGTTTTTTATCATTTTCATTCTGCCACAAATTTAGTTTGTACCCAAAAGAGAATTATTTCCATATTATTTTCTGGAATGGGCGTCGGAACTAGTATTTTTGAAATTTCTTTTCTTTGTATCTGGCTTTGCCTTGACTTCTCTGACTCTATAAAAATATCTTTTTTTCCGGGATATTTTACAGTCATTGACCAAGAGGAATAATCTGATTCAAGTTGGCTCTTGTCAAAAAATGGTTTAGCTATAGCAGAAAATGCATTTAGCGAATTCTGGCCATCATCGAGAAAATAATAGTTTAGTTGGTCTGCTGCATTTTCCAGGGAGTTTTCTATTGCGGGGGTTCTTAGAAAATTTTGCAGCAGCTGGCTTGAATCCATGTTTAGAATAAATTCGTCTGATTTTTCTTTTGCTGCAATTGCCCTGCCGTTGCCTCCAAAAAAAATAAGTATGCTTGCTATTACTACAAATATTACTAAGAATAGGTAAGGCAGCCAATCCTCTACCTGAGATTTTTTACTTTGCATCCTGCATCTCAACCAATAATTTTCCAGTGGTTATTTTGTCGCCATTATGAATTGGGATGTTAATAGTTTTAGCATGTTTCAGGAATCCTTCCCAGTTTTTGGTTTTTAGTTGGATTGTCTTGCCATCATAAATCAAGGTTAGCCTGTATGCTTTTACTCCAGTATCTTGGCCATCGTAGCACTCGTCCATTATTTTTTGGTTAAATCTTTCCAAGTCTAATATCCCGGAGTATAATCTTTTGCTTTCAATATCCTGAAATGCAAAACAATTTCTGGAGTTTAGAAACCTTTGGCTTATAGCATATTCTTCAAGTCCTGAAGGAATCTCACTTATTTGTGCCTTGTCAGAATGGACAAATTTTAAAATTAGCAAGAATATCACTGGCGCCGTAAAACTAAAAAGTATATAAAATATTAATTTTCTTGCTGACATATCCCCTTTTTTGTTTAGTTTGAATATTTTGGCTTCCATTTTATGAGGGTATCTCCTCAGATACTCTGATGTTGTTGTTTATTTTTGACAATACTATTTGCTTTGGTTTTTCGAGCCTGACATCTGATTGAGTTTCTTTTCCTTCTACAAAATAATAAACTCCTTTATACGGCTCGCTTTGAAACTCAAAAACTTCAATTTTATTTCCTGTGATGGCTATTGAAAATCCGTGCGTATTTGAGTTAATAATGTAAGCATCTCCCGGCACAGAACGTAATGCGTCTAATTCCAGAGCTAAATCTTTTGCCACGTTTAGTTTTTCGTAAATACTTCCCTGAGTTATCTGCAATGATAAGTTTACGGCAAGGTATCCTATGAATAAAGCGCCTACTGCCTCAATTAAAAACCAAAGAGTTGCCTCTGCCCTTTTTTTCATATAATGCCAAGAATACATAGTGTTTAAATGTTTTATGGAATTGCTAAAATCCTTTGATGTGATTAGGGGTAGCCTTATTTGGCAAATTTTACTCACTTGGCCGGTAAAGTTGTGGATGTAGAAGATTCTCCAATAGTGCTAGAAGTAGAAGTTGTTGTTGATGTTGTAGTTGTTTGAGTAGTCGTTGCAGTTGAGGTAGATGTTGCTGTTGGACTAATCTGTGCCTTGCTGAGGTCTATGCAGGGAGATTCTAAACAAACATCTATTAAATCATTTATTCTCTGAATATAGAATGTCCTTACGGCCTTATCGTTTATTTCCAGCCTTTCTGATATTCCAGGCACATCTCGCAAATAAAGAAATCCGCCCATCCATTGAAGTTTTGGGCTTCCATCCTTCCATTTTTGCCCAATTTTTTGCGAAACAAAGTCTATATTGTTAAATGATTTGCAGTAAGGATCGCTGCAGGGGTCAACTTGCGGTTGGAGAGGGCTTGACTTTGAATCATATTCAGTGCAAAGGCACATGCAAGCCTTATTTTCAATGCATTCTTTTGGTCTCTGGAAGATTATTTCGGCGCTTGTTATGTCATCAGGAGTAGAATAAAAATGGCTCTCAAACTGATTGCTTTGCTTTGAAAATCCGACTATAATAGATTTTGAATCCATATAAACTACATTGCTTGCGATTTCGCCGTCGCGCAATGGACGTAACGAGGCTGATGTTTGCTCTATAGTACTGGCAAGGGAATTGAAAGAGTCCCTGGCTTTATCATTGATCTTAAGGAACTTGGATGCAAACATTGCTGTTGGCACGAAGATTATCAGCCCAAGGATAGCATAGAACAAGAATTTGAGCATCTGTCCTTTTTTCATTTTTTGCATAATGCCGGACAGCTTTTTGCTGCTGCTGCATCTGGAACTCCACATTTTTGGGTTTCTGAATTGTCAGCCTTTTCAATACACGGGCATTTATCTGTTAATCCTATAATCCCGTCATTATCGCAATCCTGAGATACCAGTTCTTGCTGTGCCTTGGCGTATGGTACCTGTTTTCCTGTGAAGATTGGAATAACTCCGGCTATAAACACCCACAGAACAATTCCCAGTATAGCGGCCCCTATAATGACATGCAAAGGATCCACTTCTGATTTATTATTTTTCATCTTCTTGGCTATTTTGATTACAAATATCTAACATTTTTTAATCTTTGCATTTATTTCTGATATACAGTCATTATCCAGCCCAATTTCACTGGCATCGCATCCTGGCCAGCCATTCAGCCATTTAGTCGGGAAAAAGCAAATATTGCCGTTCTTTGTTTTGAATGCTAAGTTACCATCATCAAGGTCTCTTTTGTTCTCATTGACACATCCATTGACACATATTTTACCTTTTTCCCTGAATTCAATTTCGGCAACTGTGTATTCCACCTTGCAGTTAACTGTGCAGGGTGTTCCGGCAAGATAATTATCATAAAAATTCTGTGCAGCGTTACCTTCACCAATTACGCAGGGTGAAATTCCGCTAACAGTTTTTGGATCAACTGCATACTGTCCCTCCTTGTTGATTAACTGCGCTAAGGTTCCCTGTTCTGACGGCGATAGCTTGATTGTAAAATCTTTGAAGTTATCAGGAAACTTGCTGTATTCAATGATGCAAGGGCCTGTGCCTTGGTTCCTTAACAGGCTCAATATATTTTCAAATATTTCTTCTGTGCTTGCGTCCGATATTACATTTGTCTTCTGTGAGTTATCCTGCCCCATGCTGCTGTATATCTTGTCTGCTATCCATCCAGCCCCCTTAGCTGCCTGCGGCAGAACTTTTTCAGGACCCAATATGTAAAAAAGTACTACTAATAAAACTGCAAAGAGTATTACTATTCCCACTATTGTGCTAAGAGTTCCTTTGTTGCTCATTTGAAAAATGGTTTTCCAAATTGTATTAATTTAGTTCCGATGCCGCTATACATGTAAAGCACGAAGGCCAGAAGTGCAAATGCAAGAACAAATGCGATAATTAAAGCTACTGAACTTACTGCACCCTCTTCGCCTTTTTTATTTTTTGCAAAATCCATTTTAATCTTAATCATTCTGGAATCAAGCTGCAAAGATTCCCTTTTTGTATTTGATTGACTGTTGTAAGGTATATGGTGTTTGTTTTCCTTTCATTAAAAAATTCATCTATATTTTTGGCAACTGCTTCTGAACCACTTTTAGCAGCAACATAGCCTAAAGTCCCACCTATTACTACTTGTGCCCCCAATGCAGTCCATCCTACTGGTCCTGTGCTAACTGCAAGGGCGTACCAAACTGGAGTTATAGCAAGCCCTAACCCAGTCCCAATCCCAATGCTAGTGCACCAGCTGCATTCTTTAGTTTTGCTTCCAAAACTAACTGCATAACTTTCTCCGGGTTTTATATCAGTTAGCAACACTATGTTCCCGGGACCACCAAATTTCTGTATGTATTGGCCATATGAATAATAGTTTTCTTTCTTTACAAAACATTTCTGTTTCGAGGGGCATTTCCAACCAGAATATAAAGAATAAGATGATTCGTCTGGATTATTTGCACTGCAAGTTCCTCCATTGTTCCAGCAGCTATAATCTGTATAACAGCAGCTGCTTTTGCCTTTGCTTGCACATGCGCCGTTTTTCCTGTCTATTTGAAAATAAGATTTGTCAATTTGAAGAACAGATGAGCATGAGCTTGTGCTGTCGGAATCTATGCAAAATCCTCCGCCGATTCTGCAATTATCGTTTGAAGGAGAAACCATATAAGGAGTATCAAATAAGTATTTCAAAAAGTCTGTGGATTTTATCTCGTCTTTAAAATTGGAGGTTTCTCTCAGATTAATTGAATAGCAAGTAAAACAATTTTTCTTGAATCTGTCTCCTTCCTTGAATACATCTTCCACAAGCCCTTCTCCGAACATTTTCCAGCATGATGCCAGATTATTTGCCAGTTCTTCCTCTATCTGCTCTTTTGACGCATCCTTGTCCTCCGGGAGGTATTTATCAATTGTTTTACAGAGCAAAGGCGATGCTACAGAGTCAACTTTTACACCAAATGGGGATATTTCTGTATATGTCCTCTCTCTCAAGGCCACACTCCCCCTGCAGATGGCCTCTGTTGATTTTGCGTCTGCCTTGCCGTGGAATATATTAATTATTGCAAAGATTATAATAAATCCCGCCGTCACGTATATAATATTCACCAAAAAGTCAGATATACTTCCGCGCTTATTTTGGGATGAAGGCATTTCCTATCCTCCGGATAATAAAATACAGAGCAGTTGCGACTATGATAGTCAATAAAAGGGCTATTAGATATTTGTAAGTATTCTCCCCGCTTGATTCCCCTTTTTTATTAAATTTAACCATAAAAGAAATTCTTAAAAACCACCTATATAAATATTTGTTTTATAGAACTATCTTATCAGGAACTGCAGCAGCAAAAGTTGGGACTTTCTACGCCCTCAAATCTTCCGGAAATTTGGCTCTGAGCGCTAGAACATGCTGATGCTGAACCCCCGCCAGAATATCCGGTTGTTTTGCAAGCCCTATCGCATGTAAGGGACCCTTCCTTAACCCCTTCGCTGAAAATCTTGAACCTTCCTGTGAAGATAGAGAATATAACTACCAGGACAGCCAAAGCTATTGCTGCTATTATGATTGTATTGATAGAAATGCTCTGTGCTTTCTTAGTCATAGTGAAATCTTTTGAAAGGGTTATATATAATATTTACGATTATTAAAAGAAAATATAAAATTCCTATTTTGGAACGCAGCAGCAGCCGAATTTTCCGTCGCTATAGACTCCTGCAACGTACTGTCCATCTGTGCATGCCTTTGAAGCTTCGCTTGTCGGATTGGAGCCGGAAGCCATGTTCAGGCTGGTGCATTTTTGCAAGCATGTATCTGTGTCCTGAACGCCTTTTGTAAAGCCGCCGAGCCTGCCTGTAAAGATGGCAAACATAACTACAAGAACTGCCAATGCTATAGCTGCTATTATGATTGTATTGATAGAAATGCTTTGTCCTTTTTTATGCATTTATGACACCTCTTTAAGTTAATTTATCATTTATGAAGTTGTATTTAAACATTTGTGTTTTTAAACCTATCGATAGTTTAGTCAACGACATAAGTAATTGGACATATCCATCATAAAAAAATGTTTATTGAGAAATGTTTCAATACTTTCTTGCATACTATCCAAATCTGGATAGTAAGTTGAGTTAGTCACGTTAGCC
>Ga0082335_1001543_pt1 | contig 47845 bp, 44 predicted proteins | sample Subgrocontami58m_FD_72375 | JGI IMG/M metagenome (GOLD analysis project Ga0082335, IMG submission 72375) | Subsurface groundwater microbial communities from S. Glens Falls, New York, USA - GMW37 contaminated, 5.8 m (SPADES assembly) (version 2) ... | reverse complement strand
ACCGGGTGCGGCGGGCCTCGGCGGTGCCGATGGCGGCTACCGTCTCCGGCGAAAGCGTCAGGCCGTCGCGGGTGATCTCGTCGAGCTGATCCAGCAAATTGGCCCCGCGCGTGAGCAAGGCAGGAACGCCGCCGAGGAAACGGCCGATTTCGGCGGCGCCTTCCGCCGCGCCCTCGATTTTACCCACCGGCCCGAGATGCCGCTCGATCCATTCGCGCACCACCGGCTCGGCGGTCTTCCACATGTCGAGCTTGGGGTCGAGCGAGCGGCCGACGCCTTCCACCACCACCATGGTCTTTTGCAGCAGCAGCAGTTCGGGGCGCGTGCGCATGTCGAACAGCCCGGTCACCTCGAACAGCAGCAGCAGCAGTTTCGCCATGGATATGTCTTCGGCAGTGCGGTTGTGGATCGGCTCGCCGATGGCGCGGATGGCCTGGGCAAAGCTCTCCACCGAATGATGGCGCGGCACATAGCCCGCCTCGAAATGTATTTCCGCGGTGCGGTGATAATCCCGCGTGATGAAACCGTAGAGGATTTCGGCGAGGAAGCGCCGCTCCTTCGGCCCGAGCCGTCCCATGATGCCGAAGTCCACCGCCACCAGCCGGCCGTCGTCGTCGACAAACAGATTTCCCGGATGCATGTCGGCGTGGAAAAAGCCGTCGCGCAGCGCGTGACGCAGAAATGTCTGAATCACCGCGCGGCCGAGCTTGGGCAGGTCGAAGCCTTTGGCTTCCAGCCGCCCGCGGTCGGACAGCGGCGTGGCGTCGATCCATTCCAGCGTGAGCACTTCGCGCGCGGTTAGATTCCAGTCCACCGCCGGAACGCGGAAATCCGGATCGTCCTTGGTATTCTCCGCCAGCTCCGACAGGGCGGCGGCTTCCAGCCGCAAGTCCATTTCCACCCGCACCGAGCGCGCCAGCGTGTCCACCACCTCGATCAGCCGCAGCCGCCGCGCCTCGGCGGACAACGCTTCCGCCTTGCGCGCGGCAAAATAGAAGGCGTCGAGGTCGGCCTGAAAGCGGCGCTCGATGCCGGGCCGCAGCACCTTCACCGCGACGGCGCGCGGGCCTTGATCGGCGGCGATTTCGGCGCGATGCACTTGCGCGATGGAAGCCGCCGCCACCGGCGGGCCAAAGGACGTGAATACCTCACCCAGCGGCTTGCCAAAGGCAGCCGCGATCGTTGCCTCAGCCTCCGCCTGCGGAAACGGCGGCATCTTGTCCTGCAGCGTTTCCAATTCGCGCGCGAGCTTCACGCCGACCACGTCCGGGCGTGTCGCCAAAAACTGCCCAAGCTTCACGTAAGTCGGCCCAAGCTCCGTCAGTGCGGCAGCGAGACGGCCCACGCCTTCGCGCGTCGGCCGCTCGATCAGGCGCGCCAAGTGTAGCCCGACGCGCGCCGGCAGCGGCAGCGGCGCAGGATCGACCAGGGAGAACACGCCCTCGCGCGCGAAAACGAAACCCGCGCGGGCAAGGCGAGCGAGATGGGCGAAGGAGGAGATCATGGCTTTGCCAGAGGCAAAAATACCGGACCCGTCACCCTGAGGTGCGACCCCGGCCTTGAGCCGGGGGAGCCTCGAAGGGTGACGGCCATCCATCCTTCGAGGGCTTCGCTTCGCGAAGCCACCTCAGGATGACGGAGTGACAGCAGAAAATGACGAAGCATCACAATCGCCAGCCGGAATGCAGCGCCACGATGCCGCCGGTCATCGGCGTGAAGGTTGCTCGGCGGAATCCCGCGGCGCGGATCATCTCCGCGAAAGCCTTAGGTCTGGGAAAGCGGCGGATGGATTCGACGAGATAGCGATAAGCCTCGGCGTCACCCGTCACCATGCCGCCGAGCGCGGGGATGACGTTGAACGAGTAGAGATCGTAGAGCGCATCAAGACCCGGCACGTCGACGCTGGAAAATTCCAGGCAGAGAAACCGCCCGCCGAATTTCAGCACGCGATGCGCTTCCACTAATGCCTGCTCAATGCGCGGCACATTGCGAATGCCAAAGGCAATCGTCACGGCGTCAAAGCTGCGGTCGGGGAAGGGCAAAGCCTCGGCATTGCCTTCCGTGAAGGTAACGGCGTCAAGCCCCTGCTCGGCGGCACGCTGGCGACCCACCGCGAGCATTTTGCCGTTGATGTCCACCACGGTGGCCCGCGTGCCCGGCCCGCCAGCGTCGATCACGCGCAGCGCGATGTCCCCGGTGCCGCCGGCCACGTCGAGCAGCGCGAAAGCCCGGTCACTTTTCGGCGGGTTCACCGCGGTGACCAGCGCGTCCTTCCAGGCGCGGTGCAGCCCGCCGGACATCAGGTCGTTCATCAGGTCGTAGCGGCGCGCGACTGAGGCAAAAACGTCATCGACCAGCCCCTGCTTGTCCGCCAGCGGCACGTCCTTAAAGCCGAAATGGGTGTGGTTTTCGCTCTCGCGCATCGGCCGTTTTGTCCTTTTCGGCGAGGACCATAGCGCGGCGGGCGCGGGGACGCTATGTCTGCTGGCGAAAGCGGTTAACCATGCCCGAGCTACCCGAAGTCGAGACGGTGCGGCGCGGCCTTGAGCCGGTCATGGATGGCGCGCGCTTTGCCAAGGTCGAGGCGCGGCGGCAGGATTTGCGCTGGCCGCTGCCGAAGGATTTCGCGGCGCATCTCGAAGGCCAAACGGTGAAAGGGCTGGGCCGGCGTGGAAAATATCTGCTGCTCGATCTCTCCTCCGGCGAGGTGCTGATGATGCATCTCGGCATGTCCGGCTCGTTCCATGTGTTTCACCCCGCTTGCCGTCGTCCTGAGGTGCGAGCGGCCGCAGGCCGCGAGCCTCGAAGGACCGCCGCCTCATCCTTCGAGGGCGACCTGCAGTCGCCACCTCAGGATGACGAAGAAACGTTGGGTCGCTATCATCATGAGCGCGCCAAGCACGCCGCGCACGATCACGTCGTCTTTCACATGTCGAATGGCGCCATTGTCACCTTCAACGACCCGCGCCGCTTCGGCTTCATGAAGCTGACGCCGCGCGACAAGCTCGACCAACATCCGCTGATGAAGGCGATGGGGCCGGAGCCGCTCGGCAACGCATTCGACGCCGCCATGCTGGCGCGCGCCTGCAAAGGCAAGAAGACATCGCTCAAGGCCGCGCTCAGCGATCAGAAAGTCGTGGCGGGGTTGGGCAACATTTACGTTTGCGAGGCGCTGCACCGCGCCCGGCTGTCGCCCAAGCGCATGGCTTCGACCATTGCGACGCGAACAGGCGAGCCGAACGAACGTGCCGTTGCGCTGGTCGATGCCATCAAGGCCACGCTCAAAGACGCGATTGAAGCCGGCGGCTCATCCCTGCGCGATCATCGCCGCACCGACGGGGAGCTCGGCGACTTCCAGCACAATTTCCGCGTCTATGACCGCGCGGGCAAGCCCTGCCCCACGCGCGGCTGCAAGGGCAAGATCAAGCGCATCGTGCAGACCGGCCGCTCCACCTTCTTTTGTCCGAGTTGTCAGAAGTAATTCCCTCTCCCGTGGGGAGAGGGCGGCGCACGAAGTGCGCCGGGTGAGGGCGTACAGCCCATCGATACGTCCGAATCCCCTCACCCCGACCCTCTCCCCAAAGGGGAGAGGGAGAAGAAGAATTCACTCTCCCTCCCGCGGCGGCACTCCGGTAATCAGCCGCGCGCCGCGGTGGAAGGTGACGTAATCCCACAGCCAGGTGAAGGCGACGATGAAGCGGTGCTTCGGGCCGATCAGGAAATAGATGTGCGCCACGCCCCAGAACAGCCAGCCGAGGAAGCCCTTCAGCTTCATCCCATGCAGGCTCACGATGGCCGCGCGCCGCCCGATGGCGGCAAGATCGCCCATGTGGCGGTAGCGGAACGGCGGCGATGGTTTTCCGGCAACGCGGCGGGCGATGAGCTTGCCCACATAGCGCCCCATCTGCTTGGCCGCCGGCGCGACGCCGGGAATCGCCCGCCCGCTCTTGTCCTGCACCGCCGCCGTGTCGCCGATGACGAAAATCTCCGGCTGGCCGGGCACCGATAGATCGGGGCCGACGGTGACGCGCCCGGCGCGGTCATGCGCGGCGCCGAGCCACGCAGCGGCAGGCGAGGCAACGATACCGGCCGCCCAGACGATGGTGCTGGCGTCGATGCGTCCGTGTTCCAGGTCAACACCGCCCGCGTCGCATTTGGTCACGCGCGTGGATGTCATCACCTCCACGCCCATGCGCTCCAGCGCGCGGCGCGCGTAATCGGAAAGGTCCTCGGGCAAGGCCGGCAGGATGCGCGGACCGGCCTCGATCAGCACGATGCGGGCGGTGCTCGGATCAATGCGGCGGAAATCCTCGACCAGGGTCAGGCGCGCGATCTCCGCGAACGCGCCCGCCATCTCCACGCCGGTTGCGCCGCCGCCGACGATCACGAAGGTAAGCAGACGCCGCCGCTCGGCGTCGTCTTTGGCGAGCTCGGCCTTCTCGAAGGCGATCAGCATTTCCCGGCGGATGCGCAGCGCGTCCTCGATGCGTTTGAGGCCCGGCGCGTGTTTCTCCCAGTCATCATGCCCGAAGTAGGAATGCGTGGCTCCGGTGGCGACGACCAGATAGTCGTAGGAAAAGGAACCCGAAGGAATGAGAACGCACCGGCCGGTGACATCAACTCCCGTGACCTCGGCCATCAGCACCGTGGCGTTGCGCTGCTCTCGCAGGATGTGGCGGATAGGCCAGGCAACCTCGGCTGGAGACAGCGCTGCGGTCGCGACCTGGTAGAGCAATGGCTGAAAACAGTGATGGTTTTGCCGGTCGACGATGGTGACATCCACCGGCGCGCGGCTAAGCGACTTCGCGGCTTCCAACCCGCCAAAACCGGCGCCGATGATGACGACCTGAGGACGTTTTTGTGCCATGGGCACGCCTCCTCGCGCGCATCATAAACATCGTTTCGGTGTCCGGAAGCGCCACTTTGGTCGCCTTGCCAACGGATGCCGCGCCCTTTAGCAATCCGCGCAACAATTCAACCCGTCATGGCCGGGCTTGTCCCGGGCATCCCGCTTTGGGGGTGCACTGCCTGCATAAGCGAGATGGCCGGGACATAAGGCGTAGCGAAGCGACGCCGTCTTCGACGGCTATGCCCGGCCATGACGAGTGGTACTCAAGCGAGGCAACACGTATGTCGACCTACAAGCTCCTGCTCCTGCCCGGCGATGGCATCGGCCCCGAAGTCATGGCCGAGGTGAAGCGCCTCATCGCTTTCATGAACAAGAAGGGGCTCGGCCGGTTCGAGACCGAGGAGGCGTTGGCCGGCGGTTGCTGCTACGACGCCCACGGCGTCGCCATCACCGACGAAACCATGGCCAAGGCGCACGCCGCCGACGCGGTGATTTTCGGCGCGGTGGGCGGGCCGAAATGGGACAAGGTGCCCTATGACGTGCGGCCGGAGGCGGGGCTGCTGCGGCTGCGCAAGGACCTTGGGCTGTTCGCCAATATCCGCCCGGCCGTTGTTTATCCTGCGCTGGCGGATGCCTCGAGCCTCAAGCGCGAACTGGTCGAAGGCCTCGACATCGTCATCCTGCGCGAACTCACCGGCGGCGTCTATTTCGGCGAGCCGAAGACCATCACCGACCTCGGCAACGGCCAGAAGCGCGCGGTCGATACGCAAGTCTATGACACCTACGAGATCGAGCGCATCTCCCGCGTTGCCTTCGAGCTGGCGCGCAAGCGGCGCAACAAGGTAACGTCAATGGAGAAGCGCAACGTGATGAAGACCGGCGTGCTCTGGCACGAGGTGGTCACGCAGGTGCATCAGCGCGAATACAAGGACGTGCAACTCGAGCATCAGCTCGCCGATTCCGGAGGGATGCAGCTCGTGCGCAATCCCAAGCAGTTCGACGTCATCGTCACCGACAATCTGTTCGGCGACATGCTCTCCGATATCGCGGCGATGCTCACCGGCTCCCTGGGTATGCTGGCCTCCGCTTCGCTTGGGGAGGTCGATCCCAAAACGAAAAAGCGCAAGGCCATGTATGAGCCGGTGCATGGCTCGGCGCCCGACATCGCAGGCAAGGGGATCGCCAACCCGATCGCCATGCTGGCGTCGTTCGGGATGGCGCTGCGCTATTCCTTCAACAGGGTCAGGGAAGCCGACCTGCTCGATCAGGCCATCGCCGCGGCGCTGGCCAAGGGCCTGCGTACCGCCGATATCCGCACCGCTGGCGGCAATATGGTCAGCACCTCGCAGATGGGCGAGGCGATCGTCGGGGAAATGGAAAGACTTGCGGCCTAATTCGCCGCGTTAAAACGGCATCACAAGCTGCGGCCGAATCCAGCGGTCCGTGCCCGCGGCTGTTCTATCGATGGCGCTCGTGGCCGAATAGCCCGGCGGATAGACATAGTCCGTGTACTTGCGCTCGCCGGGGCGAACCTCGGTCCCGGCATCGAGATAAGAGCGCCGCTGCACGATAATCCGGGTGCGCGCCCGCCCGTCTTCGCCGACGATGACATAACGCGTGCCTGCGCTTGCGGGAGCGGCGGCGGGCTTCTTGGTCTGCTTGGTCTGCGCCTCCGCCGGCGCGGCGGCCAGGCCGACGGCCGCGGCAACAAGCCCGGACGCAATCACGGCGGAAATTTTCAAGCGCATGGCTTCCTCGTCAAATCGGCAAGTTCATACAGTCTAGCCGTGTTTGGTCCGAGGCAACAAGCCAATTCGCGAGGCGCAGGGCGCCTTTTGGCGGGGGTCAGTGAGCCGAAATACGGCCGCGCAGCTTCGTTTCGGGAGCTAGAGCGGTGCTCGGCCCAAGCTTTGGGGTGGCGGCGAAAAGAGGGCTTCGCAGGCCGCAGAAATTGCGCTTCAGCTCAGCGCGGGCGAACAATTCCCCGACCCTGGCATCGCTGCCGGCGGCCAGCAGGGTGAGGCGGTCGAGCGCGCAGGCGGCCAGGTCGCGCTCGATCAGTTCGGGTCCACTGCTGCAATACCAGCCGAGAATTTGCAGGCGCGGCTGGTCGAAGGGGCGCACGAAGCCGAGGCATTGGCGCAGCGGCTCCGCCTTGACCGTGAATTCGACCAGCGACACCGGTCCGAATTTGCTGTCCATGCTTCCGGCCGGCTTGACCGCCATGGCGGAGACAAGGCCGTCGGTCTGCGCGGCAATCTCGCTCTGGGCACTGTCGAAACGCGTGGACTCCGTGCCCGGCCGGTAGATCTCGACCATGAGATGCGGAGCGTCGCCTTGCAATTCGCCCCAGCTCATGATGTCGCGGCGCCCGCCGCCGGCGGCATGGCGGCGCATGCCGTAGCTGTATCCGCTGTCGGCCAGCTCCGGCATCGGCAGCGTAAAGGCGGGAAAGGGCTTGGCCACGTCGATCCATTCCGCCTGCGGCGCAGGTTCGATTCCCGCGGCGACGGGGGCCGAACGGAATACCGCGGCGGAGCTTACGGCCAGCACGGCGAGCGCGCCCAGATAGGCGAAGATGCGCACGCAGGTAGCGCTGAAGCCGGACTGCAGGAGCGCGCGGATCGCGGCCTCGCGCGACCAGGCTTCGCGCGGCCTGGGCTTGAGCGCCAGCGCCAGGATTTGCGCCTGAGCCAGCAACCAGGACTTCAGCCACAACAGCCAGGCTTGTGCGAGGGCCCAATCAATTCGGATGACCGGTTGAGGCGTGCCGATGGGCGGCGGCATCCGGCGGGCTCCGAAGGCCCGCTCCCGGGGCATCATGCGGCCCGCCGCTATATCCGTGATAGACATCGTTGCTCCAGTCGCGCCGCCGCTCCCGGCCTGAAAGGCCGGCGTTGTCTTTGCGGCTGTTCTCGCTTAGAAGCGCTTCCACTCGGGTTATCCGCCACGCTGCGGACCGGAGATTTTTCGCCGGAGAGTGAACGATGGGTTACAAAGTCGCGGTTGTGGGCGCCACCGGTAATGTGGGCCGCGAAATGCTCAATGTCCTTGCCGAGCGGGAATTCCCCGCCGACGAGGTGGTCGCGATTGCCTCGCGCCGCAGCCTGGGCGTTGAAGTTTCCTATGGTGAAAAAACGCTGAAGGTAAAGGCGCTAGAGCAATTCGATTTCTCCGATGTCGATATCTGTTTGATGTCGGCCGGCGGCGCGGTGTCGAAGGAATGGTCGCCGAAGATCGCGGCTCAGGGCGCGGTGGTGATTGACAATTCCTCCACTTGGCGCATGGACCCGGATGTGCCGCTCATCGTCCCGGAAGTGAATGCGGAGGCCGCGGCCGGCTTCCGCAAGAAGGGCATCATCGCCAATCCGAATTGCTCGACCGCGCAGCTCGTGGTGGCGCTCAAGCCGCTGCACGACAAGGCCAGGATCAAGCGCGTCGTGGTGGCGACCTATCAATCGGTGTCCGGCGCCGGCAAGGAGGCGATGGACGAGCTGTTCTCGCAGACCAAGGCGGTGTTCACGCTGGAACAGACCGAGAGCAAGAAGTTTCCCAAGCGCATCGCCTTCAACATCATTCCGCAGATTGACGTCTTCATGGAGGACGGCTTCACCAAGGAAGAATGGAAGATAATGATGGAGACGAAGAAGATCCTGGATCCCAAGATCAAGCTCGTCGCCACCTGCGTGCGCGTGCCGGTCTTCATCGGCCATTCCGAGGCGGTGAACGTGGAATTCGAGCAGCCGATCTCGGTGGATGAAGCGCGGGAGATTTTGCGCAAGGCGCCGGGCTGCCTGGTGATCGACAAGCACGAGCCCGGCGGCTACGTCACGCCGCATGAGGCGGCGGGCGAGGACGCCACCTATATCAGCCGCATCCGCACCGATCCGACCGTCGACAACGGCCTCGTGCTCTGGATCGTCGCCGACAATCTGCGCAAGGGCGCGGCGCTCAACGCCGTGCAGATCGCCGAGAGCCTCATCAACCGCAAGCTGATCCAAGCGAAGAAAAAGGCGGCGTGACTACTCGCTTCACGGCCTGCCTTATTTGTCATGGCCGGGCTTGTCCCGGCCATCCACGTTTTTACTGTTGAATCGTCCTGAAGACGTGGATGCCCGGCACAAGGCCGGGCATGACGAATGAGGGGCAAGCAGTAGTATCGTCCTCACACCCACGGCCGCGCGGCTTTCACCTTGGACTCATAGGCATCGATCTGCGGCTTCTTCTGTAGCGTCAGCCCGATGTCGTCGAGGCCGTTGAGCAGGCAGTGCTTGCGGAAGGCATCCACCTCGAACTTGATGACCCCGCCGTCCGGCCCGCGGATTTCCTGCTTCGCCAGATCGATGCTCAGCGTGGCGTTGGACCCGCGCTCGGCGTCGTCGAACAGTTTTGCCAATTGCTCCGGCGTCACCCGGATCGGCAGGATGCCGTTCTTGAAGCAGTTGTTGTAGAAGATGTCGCCGAACGAGGTGGAGATCACGCAGCGGATGCCGAAGTCGAGCAGCGCCCAGGGCGCGTGCTCGCGCGAGGAGCCGCAGCCGAAGTTGTCATCGGCGATGAGAATCTTCGCCTTGCGATAAGCCGGCTTGTTGAGCACGAAATCCGGGTTCTCGCTGCCGTCGTCGCGAAAGCGCAGCTCCGAGAACAGCCCCTTGCCGAGCCCGGTGCGTTTGATCGTCTTCAGATACTGCTTGGGGACGATCATGTCGGTATCGACATTGATCATCTTCAAGGGCGCGGCGACGCCTTCAAGGGTGGTGAATTTGTCCATTTCCATTCCAACAAGGTTAGTGGTCGGCCATTGTTTATAGGGAAGAGAAATCGAGGGAAAGCCCTTTGGCCTCATCCTTCGAGACGCCGCGCTTCGCGCGGCTCCTCAGGATGAGGCATTAAAGCGACCTCACCCTGAGGAGCTTGGGCGTAGCCCGAGCGTCTCGAAGGGCGAGGTCGCTTTTTGGCGACGCACTTCACTCCACGCTCGCCTCAATGGCTTCCATGTCTTCGTCTGACAGGCCGAAATGGTGACCGATTTCGTGCACCAGCACATGGGTGATGATCGAGCCGAGCGTCTCATCGTGCTCGCCCCAATAATCCAGGATCGCCCGGCGGTAGAGCCAGATCATGTTGGGCATCTGCATGGGCTCGCTCTCGGAGCGGAACGGCAACCCGACGCCGTGGAACAGTCCCAGCAGGTCGAACTCGGTCTGCACCTGCATGTCATCCATGACTTCTTCGGTGGGGAAGTCGTCCACCTGGATGACAAGCCCTTCGCACAGCCCGCGAAAATGCTGGGGCAGGCGCCGGAAAGCTTCCTCGGCCAGTACTTCTATTTCGGCCAGCGACGGCGCCTTGGCCGCGCGCCAGGCCAGGGGATCGGAGGGGGGTTTGTGCATGTGGCTTTATTTTAAAGCAAGGATCGGCTGAGCGTACCGCAATTGTTACCTCCCCCTAAAAGGGGGAGAGCCTGCCCCGGACTTGATCCGGGGTCGGTTTGCCATCGGGTCGGCGCGAAGCGCCGCCCGATGACAGGCTCCGCAAACCGGGTGGGGGTCACAATTGGATTTGTCCCGCGACGTAGCAGACCCCCACCCTGACCCTCCCCCTTTCAGGGGGGAAAGCGTCTGCGGAGGGGGCCGTTGACGCCAAGGCGGCAATGCGAGAGCGTGGGGTCATCAGGGGGTCGAAAACGATGCGCTCGGTTTGGGTTGCGGCAATGGCGTTGGTGTCGGGCTTCTCCGGCGGCGATCCTCTTGCCGCCGAGCCGGCTTCTCAGCAATCGGCTGCGGCATCCGCTCTGGCTCAAGCCGCCCCCGCGCGCCGCGCGCCGCCGCGCGTGACCGTCACCCCGCGCCAGCCGGCGGCCTCACTCTATCCTTTGCCTTATCGTTACGCCTATCCGGGGCCCGGCTATGCGCGCCAATGCACTTCCTGGCTGGAGCCGGAGGCGCGCCCAAGCGGCACCGTGATCGTGCCGCGCATGCGCTGCGGGTGGGTGCGGTCGTAACATTTTCTATACCTCCCCCTAAAAGGGGGAGGTCGCCCGCCGTAGCCCGACCTGCCTGCGCGAAGCCGAAGCGGCTTCGCTTCGGCGAAGGCAGGAGGGCGAAGGCGCGGCGGGGGGGGGGCACACAAATGGATTCGTCTCAGCGCGATTAAGACCCCCACCCTGACCCTCCCCCTTTCAGGGGGAGGGAATAGAGAGCGCGCGATACTGAGCTAATTCCACTCCCGCACGTCGACGAAGTGGCCAGTGATCGCCGCCGCCGCCGCCATGGCGGGCGACACGAGATGCGAGCGGCCCTTGTAGCCTTGGCGTCCTTCGAAGTTGCGGTTCGAGGTGGATGCGCAGCGCTCGCCCGGCGCCAGCTTGTCCGGATTCATGGCCAGGCACATGGAGCAGCCGGGCTCGCGCCAATCGAAGCCGGCCTTGATGAAGATTTTATCGAGCCCTTCCGCCTCCGCCTGTTCCTTCACCAGGCCGGAGCCCGGAACGATCATGGCCGTCAGGTTTGCGTTGACCGTCTTGCCCGCGACCACGCGCGCGACTTCGCGCAAGTCCTCGATGCGCGCATTGGTGCATGAGCCGATGAACACGCGGTCGAGCTTGATGTCGGTGATCCTCTCGCCGCCCTTCAGCCCCATGTATTCGAGCGAGCGTTCCGCCGCGCGGCGCTTTTGCTCGTCGGCGATCTGCGACGGCACCGGCACCCGGCCGGTGATGGAGACCACCTGCTCGGGGCTGGTGCCCCAGGTGACCAGCGGCGGCAGCTTGCCGGCGTCGAGCCTGATCTCGCGATCGAAATGCGCGCCTTGGTCGGAGGGCAGGGATTCCCAGTAACGCATGGCGGTGTCCCAGGCCTTGTGTTTCGGCGCCTTTGGGCGCCCCTTCATGTAGGCAAATGTCTTTTCATCCGGCGCGATCATGCCGGCCTTGGCGCCGCCCTCGACCGACATGTTGCACACGGTCATGCGGCCTTCCATCGACAGCGCGCGGATCGCTTCGCCGGCATATTCCAGCGCATAGCCGGTGCCGCCGGCGGTGCCGATCTCGCCGATGATGGCGAGAATGATGTCCTTCGCGGTGACGCCCGGCGGCAATTTGCCGTCCACGATCGCGCGCATGTTTTTCGATTTGGTCTGGATCAGTGTCTGCGTCGCCAGCACGTGCTCGACTTCCGACGTGCCGATGCCATAGGCCAGCGCGCCGAAGGCGCCGTGCGTCGCGGTGTGGCTGTCGCCGCAAACGATGGTGGTGCCGGGCAAGGTAAAACCCTGCTCGGGCCCGATGATGTGGACGATGCCCTGGCGCTTGTCGAATTCGTTGAAATATTCGAGGCCGAAATCGCGCGCATTCTGCGCCAGCGTCTCGATCTGCGCGGCGCTTTCGGGGTCTTCGTTAGGCTTGCGGCGGTCGCTGGTCGGCACGTTGTGATCGACCACGAGCAGCGTCTTCTCCGGCGCCCGCACCTTGCGGCCGGCCAAGCGCAATCCTTCGAAAGCCTGCGGCGACGTCACCTCATGCACGAGATGCCGGTCGACATAGAGCAGGCAAGTGCCGTCCGGCTGCTGATCGACCAGATGGTCGTCCCAGATCTTGTCGTAGAGGGTACGGGACTTTGCCATAATCAGGAGCGCTCCAAGAAATCGTCGAGAATTATATAGGGATTGCCCCGTCCTTTAGCGCCAAGCGCCGGCCGGGAAAAGCCTTTTATAAGATAGCTCCGCCATGCGGAAATGCAAAAGGCGCGGGTTGTCCCCGCGCCTTCTCGGTCGCAAAATTGTTACAGTGTTGAGAGGACCTGCAAGGACGGAGGAGGCACTATTTCGCCGCTGCCTCTTTAGTCTCGCCCTCGTCGCCGCGCTGCTCCTGCTTCTCGGTGATGCGGGCCGATTTGCCGCGCAGACCGCGCAGGTAATAGAGCTTGGCGCGGCGCACGGAGCCACGGCGCACCACCTTGATGGAGTCGACCATCGGCGCATAGAGCGGGAAGACGCGCTCGACACCTTCGCCGTAGGAGATTTTCCGCACCGTGAAATTCTCGTTCAGGCCCGAGCCGGAGCGGCCGATGCACACGCCCTCGTAGGCCTGCAAACGGCTCTTGTCGCCTTCGACTACCTTGACGTTGACGAGCAAGGTATCGCCCGGCCCGAAGTCGGGGATTTCCTTGCCGGCGGAAAGCTTCGCCATCTGCTCTTTTTCGAGCTGTTTGATGAGGTTCATGGGAATTCTCCGTCGGCTGCGCCAAGTTCCGGCGCGCGATTTTTAGTCGCTATCTGTCTGGGTCGGCGCAGCTTCTACGACATGGCGCCGGATTTGTCACCTGTCCCTTGTCATGGCCGGGCCGCGCCAGAGGCGCGTGACCCGGCCATCCCGCTTAGTCTGGCAAGGCTGTGCCCACCTTGTCGGGATCACCGGGTCTCGCCGCTACGCGGCGGCCCGGTGATGACGATATGAGTTAATCTTTGCTGCGCGGAATTCGACCTGCCAAATAAGCTGCCCAAAGATCGGGCCGGCGCTCCCGGGTCAGCCGCTCGGCCTCCTCCCGCCGCCAGGCCTCGATCTTGGCATGGTCGCCGGACAGCAAGACCCCCGGGATTGGGCGGCCTTCCCAAAGGGGGGGCCGGGTGTAATGCGGGTATTCCAGCAGTCCCGTGGCAAAGCTTTCCTCGGCGCTTGAGGCCTGCTTGCCCATGACCCCCGGCAACAGCCGGACACAGGCGTCGATCAAGGCCATGGCGGCGATCTCGCCACCCGACAGCACATAATCGCCCACCGAAACCTCTTCCAGGCCGCGCGCCTCGATCACCCGCTCGTCCACGCCCTCGAACCGGCCGCAGACGATCAGCGCGCCGGACCCCTTCGCCAGCGCCTCTATCCGGGCCTGGGTGAGCGCCGCGCCGCGCGGGCTCATCAGCAGCCGGGGCCGCCCATCCGCCGCGGCATCGATGGCGCGCGCCAGCACGTCGGCCTTCATCACCATGCCGGGCCCGCCACCCGCCGGCGTGTCATCCACGCTGCGGTGCTTGTCGGTGGCGTGATCGCGGATGTCGATGGCATCGAGCGACCACAGGCTGGCGGCCAGCGCCTTGCCGGCAAGGCTCAGCCCCAGCGGTCCGGGAAACATCTCCGGAAAAATGGTCAGCACGCTCGCGCGCCACATGGCGCTATTCCTTTTCATCCGGCGGCACCACCACCACCCGTCCGCCCTTGAGATCGACCGTCGGCACGGCCGCGTCGGTGAAGGGCAGCAGCATCGCCACTCCGGCGGGCGGCTGTATTTCCAGCAGATCCCCCGCGCCGAAATTGTGGACGGCCGTGATTTTGCCGAGCTGGTTTCCGTCGCTATCCACAGCGGCGAGCCCGATCAGGTCGGCGTGATAGAACTCGTCCTCCTCCGGCGCCGGCAGCCGCTCGCGCGGCACGAACAGCTTCACGTTGGTCAGGCGCTCCGCCGCGTCGCGGTCGTCCACGCCGCGCAGCCGCATGACCAGATGGTCCTTGGCCCGCCGCAGTGAGGTGATTTCAAACGTGCGCGCTCCGTCCTCGGTTTCCAGCGGTCCATATTGCACGACAGCCATCGGATCCTCGGTGAAGGTCCACAGCCGGACCTCACCGCGAACGCCATGCGGCGCTCCGATTTGAGCCACGCAAACGCGATTGCCCATCGCGACCTCGCGGTGTGGTTAGACGATCAAGCCGCGGGAGCTGCCGCCTTGGCCGCCTTGGCGGCGGCATCCTTGGCCGCGGCGTCTTTTGTTGCCTCTTCCGCCTTGGCCTTGCGTTCCTTGCGCGGGATCGCCTTTTCCGGGTTGTTGCGCTTCTCGCGCTTCATCACGCCGGCCTCGTCGAGGAAGCGCATGATACGGTCGGTTGGCAGCGCGCCTTTCGCCATCCACGCTTTGACCTTATCGAGATCGAGCTTCAGCCGCTCCTTGTTGTCCTTCGGCAGCAGCGGATTGAAGAAGCCGATCCGCTCGATGAAACGGCCGTCGCGCGGCGAACGCGAGTCTGCGATCACCACATGATAGAACGGCCGCTTCTTGGTGCCCGCGCGGGCCATGCGTATTCTCAGGGTCATTGGTTTTCCTTTCTCAGTTCAGCTTGTTTGCTCAATTCGAAAACGATGATCCGTCACCCTGAGGTGCTCGACGCGAAGCGGCGAGCCTCGAAGGGCGACGGCCCGGGGGCTGTCATTCTTCGAGGGCCGTGCTTCGCACGGCCGCCTCAGGATGACGGGTAAAGGTTGGTGCAAAGCGCTCACTTCTTCTTCCCCAATCCGGGAAATCCGCCCAGGCCTGGCAGCTTGGGCGCTCCGAGTCCGGGAAGCCCGCCGGGAAATTTCGGCGGCAGGCCGGGCATCGTCGGCGGCAAACCGCCCGGCATTCCACCAGGCATGTTCTTCGCGAGTTCCGCCATCTGCTCCGGGCTCGGCATCCCGCCGCCCATGCCCAGCATATTGGCGAGGCCCGCCATCGGCCCGCGCTTGGCGCCGCCCATGGCTTTCATCATGTCGGCCATGCCGCGATGCATCTTCAGCAGGCGGTTGAGATCCTCGACCTTGGTGCCGGAACCGGCCGCGATGCGCTTCTTGCGGCTCGCTTTAAGTAAATCGGGATTTCGCCGCTCGCGCGGCGTCATGGAATCGATCATCGCCTTCTGCCGCTTGAGCAGATTGTCGTCGAGATTGGCATTGGCGATCTGGTTCTTCATCTTGGCGACGCCCGGCAGCATGCCCATCAGCCCCGCCATGCCGCCCATCCTCGCCATCTGATCGAGCTGCTCGCGCAGATCATTGAGGTCGAAGGCGCCCTTGCGCATGCGCTCGGCGGCGCGCATCGCACGTTCAGCGTCGATATTTGCCGCCGCTTTTTCGACCAGGGAAACGATATCGCCCATGCCGAGGATGCGCCCGGCAATGCGCGCGGGATCGAAATCCTCCAGCGCGTCCATCTTCTCGCCGGTGCCGATGAGCTTGATCGGCTTGCCGGTGACCGCGCGCATGGAGAGCGCCGCGCCGCCGCGGCCGTCGCCGTCGATGCGAGTGAGCACGATGCCGGTCAGCCCCACGCGCTCGTTGAAGGAGCGGGCGAGATTGACCGCGTCCTGGCCGGTGAGCGCGTCGGCGACAAGCAGAACCTCATGCGGATTGGCGGCGCGCTTGATCTCCGCCGCTTCGGTCATCATCGCTTCATCGAGCGTCGTGCGGCCGGCGGTGTCGAGCAGCACCACGTCGTAGCCGCCGAGCCGCGCGGCCTCGAGCGCACGGCGCGCGATCTGCGCCGGCTGCTGTCCTTCGACGACCGGTAACGTGTCGATGCCCCCGTCACGCCCGAGCACGGCAAGCTGCTCCATGGCCGCAGGGCGGCGCACGTCGAGCGAGGCCATCAGCGTCTTGCGCTTCATGCGTTCGGCGAGACGCTTGGCGAGCTTGGCGGTGGTCGTGGTTTTGCCGGAGCCTTGCAGGCCGACTATCATGATCGCGATCGGCGCCGGCGCATTGAGGTCGATGCCTTGGCCTTCCGCGCCCAGCGTCTCGACAAGCTGGTCGTGGACGATCTTCACCACCATCTGCCCCGGCGTCACCGACTTGATGACATCGACGCCGACCGCGCGCTCTCGCACCTTGTCGACAAAGACGCGCGCCACGTCGAGCGCCACGTCTGCCTCCAGCAGTGCGCGCCGCACCTCGCGCAAGGCCGCGTCCACGTCCGCCGCCGAGAGCGCGCCGCGCCGCGTCAGGCGATCGAGAATGCCGCCAAGCTTTTCCGAAAGGCTTTCGAACATCGTTCTCTTTCTTCACCTCTCCCATAGGGAGAGGTCGATCGCGCGAAGCGCGGTCGGGTGAGGGGTTACACCCTCGAATTTGGTACCCCCCTCACCCGATCCTCAGGCTTTGCCTTCGGATCGACCTCTCCCCACAGGGGAGAGGTGAAGAAGGGGTCGCAAAACACGTTTGCGCCCGAGGGCGCGTCGCGCTGTCGGGCGGGGGCCTCTGGTCTCTTGGACCGGTCGGCGGATTGGCAGTCACATCTCTTGCGAGAGCGGGCGGAAACTAGACGGTCGGGCTTATTAAAGTCAACCTAAAGCTGATAAAATGGCCTTTCCGCGGGCAACCGCGCGTCAGGGGAAATATAGGTTGCGCGCCACTCCTTTCAAAGGCCGATTGCTCGTCTTCCCCGGCGTGGCGGCACTCTCGCTCGCCGGGCTGTTTCTCCTGCCCCTGATCGCGCAGGACCAGGGCTACCATCAATTCGCCGACCAGCGTTTGCTGTTCGCAACCCCGAATTTCTGGAACGTCGTCTCCAACATTCCCTTTGTCGTGATCGGGGCCGCCGGCCTGCACCTGCGCGCGGGCGCTAGCATACGCGTGATTTTCCTTGGCATTTTTCTCGCCGGCCTCGGCTCCGCCTATTATCACTGGAATCCGAGCGACGCGGCGCTGTTCTGGGACCGCTTGCCGATGACGCTCACGTTCATGGCGATCCTGGCAAATGCGATCGAGGAAAGGGTGGACGCCAAGGCCGGTGCCATCCTGCTCTGGCCTCTGCTTGCGCTCGGCATCGTCAGCCTTCTCATCTGGCGCTCGACCGGCGACCTGCGCCTCTATGGCTGGGTGCAGTTCTTTCCCATCCTCGCGCTGCCGCTTTTATTTTGGCTGTTCCCGCCCACATACACCGGAACCGCGAACTGGTTGGTTGCTGGTGCGCTCTATGTGGCAGCCAAAGTTTTTGAATTTTTTGATGGGCCGGTCATGTCCGCCGGACACGTTCTAAGCGGACACACGCTCAAACATCTGACCGCGGCGGCGGCGTGTTTCGTGATCCTGAGAAATTTCCAGATGCGGCAGCCGGTCAGCGCAGCAACTCGAAGCTGACCGTCACGGACACGCGCTGGATTTCTTCACCAACGGCGATGGGAGTGGATGTTGCCCCGCTCATGCGCTGTATCAAGAAAGGGCCCGGCGCTGCGCTTCCTTCCTCGGTGATGGTGACAGGCGCGCCAAGTTTAACGCCGGCCGCGCGGGCGTAGGTCTCGGCTTTGCGCCGTGCATCCGCGATGGCTGCTTCACGCGCCGCATCCAGCGCCTTCGAGGGCGAGGAGACGACGAAGGTGATGCCGTAAATGTCGTTGGCGCCGGCGCTGACCAGCCGGTCAATCACGTCGGCAATCTTCGCGACATCACGTATCCGGATCGTCACCTGGTTCATTGCCTGAAAGCCGGCGATGCGCAGCTCGTTACGGTTCTGGTCGCGCACAGGCTGAAGCGACAGACGCGAAGTCTGCACATCCTGGTCCGCGATGCCACCCGCCTTGGTGGCAGCTAGGACTGCCGTCATGGCCTTGGCATTGGCTTCACTCGCTTCCCGCGCGCTCTTGCCGGTTGTCGTCACGCCGCCGCGCAGGATGGCGAGATCGGGCGCGATGCCGACTTCGCCCTCGCCGCTGACCGTAATCAGGCTCGGCAGTTTGTTCAGAGTCTGCGCCCTTGACGCATCTGTACCCAACACCGCCGCGACGGTGCAAAGCAAAACAAAGCTTAGAAACATACGCATGGGGGAGTCACCGTTGTTTCAGCGGCACGTAGACATTCACGACGAGCTTGTCTCGCGCCGTCTTTACCGGATCGGTCACGTATTCCTCAATGTAAATGTCTTCCGTCTCCAGCCGTTTCTCGTCGAGATGGTTGGTGATCGCCTCGTAGGTCGTGTCCATGGAGTCATAGGAGCCGCGGTGGACGAATTTGAGCGTCTTGCCGCTCGGCGATTTGCCGACCGCAAGGTCGCCGCGCGGCGGGTTCTTCGGCGCCTCGGCGATGGGTATTCCGACCTGGTAGTGGAAGCCGGTGTCGGCGAGCTGGGTGTAGATCGCCAGCGGCTGGCCGGAGGGCTTGATGTTCTGCTTGTCGAGATAGCCGTTGATCGCCTTGAAGGCGTCCACCAGGGTTTCGAATGCTGTTTCCCAGGTCGCGGTTCCCTTCATGGCGATGATGGTCTTGGCCTCCAGCGTCACCTCTTCGCCGAAGGGGTCGGCGGGGGTCACCGGCGCCGGTTGCGCCGGTACGGGCGCTGGCGCGGCTTGCGGCGGCGTCTGAGCAGGCGCAGGCGTAGCCGATGGCGCAGGGGTAGCCGGAGCTTGCGCGCGGGACGCCAGCGGCTGAGCCAAGCTAAATGCCGCGGCAATGCAGGCGGCGCCGAGCGCTCGTCGAAGGCACGCCATCAGGGCCTCCTTGATCGGGACCGCCTGCGAATCCGGCAGTTTGGCAGCAAATATTAGCACGGCGGCCCCTTGCGAGTGCGATGAAATGCCGATCAACGCGGCTGCTGGCTAAGCAGGAGTAAATTGGCCATATAAGTCAGGCAAATTTTGGTCCGTCATGAGCACGCTCGCGAACCAGGCTTTCACCCGGATGAACGGTCTCGGCAACGAGATCGTGGTGGTGGATTTGCGCGCCTCACAAGCCGCGATCACCCCGGCCGAAGCGCGCGCGGCGGCGCAGCCGCCGGGGGCGCCCTATGATCAGCTGATGGCGCTACATGCGCCGCGCACGCCCGGCACCGACGCCTATGTGCGCATCTACAACAGCGACGGCTCGGAGGTGGGCGCCTGCGGCAACGGCATGCGCTGCATCGCCTCGCTGCTGTTTGATGAAAGCGGCAAGAAGGCGGTGGCCTTCGAGACCAAGGCTGGGTTGTTAAATTGCTGGAAGGCCGATACGCCGGGCCTCGTCACCGTGGATATGGGCGTGCCGCGTTTCCGCTGGGATGAAATCCCGCTGGCGGAGGAATTCCGCGACACCCGCGGCATCGAGTTGCAGATCGGCCCGATCGACAAGCCGATCCTGCATACGCCTTCGGTGGTGAACATGGGCAACCCGCACGCCGTCTTCTGGGTGGATGACGTGAACGCCTATGATCTTGCGCGCTTCGGCCCGCTGCTGGAAAACCACCCGATGTTTCCCGAGCGCGCCAATATCACGCTTGCCGCGGTCAAATCGCCTGAGCACATCGTCATCCGCACCTGGGAACGCGGCGCGGGGCTGACCAAGGCCTGCGGCTCGGCCGCCTGCGCCGCCGCGGTGGCTGCCGCGCGGCTCAAACGCACCGGCCGCAAAGTGACGGTGACGCTGCCCGGCGGTGATTTGCTGGTTGAATGGCGTGCAAGCGACGGCCATGTGCTGATGACCGGGCCGGTTGAACTTGAATCGCAAGGCCGCTTCGATCCGGCGCTGTTTGCGAAGGTTGGGGTGGCGTGACACTTTTTTACCTCCCCCTGAAAGGGGGAGGTCGGCGCCGAAGGCGCCGGGTGGGGGTCATGCGGGACCTCGAAAAAGAATGACCCCTCCCCGACGCGCTGCGCGCGTCGACCCTCCCCTTTCAGGGGAGGGATAAAAGAGAGACGCATGAGCATCGACGTCCTCACCTTCGGCTGCCGGCTCAACATCCACGAGTCGGAAGTGATCCGGCGCGATGCCGTGGCAGCTGGACTTTCCGGCACGGTGGTGGTCAACACCTGCGCGGTGACGGGCGAGGCCGTGCGCCAGGCGCGGCAGGCGATCCGCAAGCTGCGCTGGGAGAAGCCTGAAGCCCACATTATCGTTACCGGCTGCGCGGCGCAGACCGAGCCCGGCACTTTTGCCGCCATGCCCGAAGTCGATCGCGTCATCGGCAACGAGGAAAAGCTCAAGCCCGAGACTTGGACGCGCCGAGAGAAGATCGCCGTCGGCGACATCATGGCGGCGAAGGAAGCCGCGCTCCACCCGATCAACACTATCGCGGGACACACCCGCGCCTTCGTGCAGGTGCAGAATGGCTGCGATCACCGCTGCACCTTCTGCATCATCCCTTATGGGCGCGGCAATTCCCGCTCGGTGCCGATGGATGACGTGGTCGGCCAAGTCCGCCGCCTGGTCGCCAACGGCTATCGCGAAGTGGTCCTCACGGGCGTGGACATCACCAGCTACGGCTCCAACCTTCCCGGCGCGCCAAAACTCGGGCGGCTGGTCAAGCAAATCCTGCAAGACGTGCCCGAGCTGGAACGCTTGCGGCTGTCCTCCATCGACTCGGTCGAAGCGGATGCCGATTTGCTTGATGCCTTGGGCGAAGAACCGCGGCTGATGCCACATCTGCATCTGTCGTTGCAGGCGGGCGACGACCTCGTGCTCAAGCGCATGAAGCGCCGTCATCTGCGCGCCGACGCCATCGCTTTCTGCGAACAGGTGCGGCGGCTGCGGCCGGACGTGGTATTCGGCGGCGACATCATCGCCGGTTTCCCGACGGAGACCGAGGAGATGTTCGCCCGCTCGCTCGATCTGGTTGACGAATGCGGGCTGACGCATCTGCACGTCTTCCCGTTTTCAGCGAGGCCCGGCACGCCGGCGGTGCGCATGCCGCAGGTTTCCGGCGATGTGATTAAAGATCGCGCCCGGCGCTTGCGTGAGAAAGGCGAGACTGCCTTGCGCCGTCATCTCGACGGCGAAGTCGGCCAGCGGCGGTGCGTGCTGACCGAGGCCGGCGGCGTCGGCCGCACCGAGCAGTTCACGCAAGTAAAATTTTCCTCGCCGCTCGCGCGCGGCTTGATGGTCGATCTGACTTTCGCCGGCCACAACGGCCGCCAGCTTATCGCGGCGTGATTTAGCCCGTCATCCTGAGGTGCGCGCGTCAGCGCGCCTCGAAGGATGCACGGCCACGGAATCACCGGCCGTCGCCCTTCGAGGCCCTCGCTTCGCTCGGGCACCTCAGGGTGACGGCGATAGGAAAGGCACTTCGCCGTTCCATCCGCAAGCCTTCAGCCGCTCGCGCATATGCGCCGGCACCGGCGCGGTGACTACGACCGGGGGCTTGTTCTTGGAAATCGGCACCACGATCTCGCGCGAATGCAGATGCAGGATTGGAGCGCGTTCAGCAAAAGTGGGAACCGGTTTTGCGGAAAGCAATCCAGCTTGCGCAGATTGCGTAAACTTATCTGCGGTACGCGCGACCAACTTTTGAAATTGCTCGCCCGTGCGTGGCGCGCTCCCGTAAATGGCATCACCGACGATGGGCCAGCCCATCTCCGCGCAATGCACGCGCAATTGATGCGTGCGGCCGGTGCCGGGCTCGAGCGCAAGCCAGGTGAAACTTTGTTGTTTATGGGCGTCACTGTGCGGTGGGCGCACTCCCTCCCCCCTTGAGGGGGAGGGTTGGGGAAGGGGGTAAAGCGGCGAAGTCAGAGCTTGTTGTTTTACCCCCCTCCCGTCGCCTTCGGCGCCGACCTCCCCCTCAAGGGGGGAGGTAAAGAAGCCGCGCCCCAAGACCTTCCACGTCGTCACCGCCGGCTGGCCCGTTGGGTCGGGCTTCATCCACCAGCCGCGCGTCTCATCGCGCCGGCCGAGCGCGATGTCTATGCGGCCCTCGTCCGCCTCCGGCCCGCCTTCGACCACGGCCCAGTAGGTCTTACCGATCTTGCCGTTCTTGAACAGGCGGCCCAGCGCGGCCAGCGCCTTGCGATGGCGTCCGAGCACCAGACAGCCGGAGGTGTCGCGGTCGAGCCGATGCGCCAGCGCGGGGGCCCGCGGCAGCCCGAAGCGCAGCGCGTCGAAATGATCCTCCAGGCTCTCGCCGCCCTTCGGTCCGCGATGCACTGCGAAGCCCGCCGGCTTGTCGATCACCAGCATCAGCCCGTCGCGGTAGAGCAGACGCTTCTCCATCTCTTCCGGTGTCATGCGTAAACCGCTATCACGGGCCTGCAATGAGCGACAACGCGCAAAAGCAAAGCTGGTGGCAACGCCTGAGCGGCGGGCTCAAGCGCACGTCGTCGTCGATCGGCGGCGCCATCTCCGATCTGGTCAGCAAGCGCAAGCTCGACGGCGCGATGCTGGAAGAGTTGGAGGAAATGCTGATCCGCGCCGATCTGGGGGTGGACGTTGCAGCCAAGATCGCCGCCGCCATCGGTGAAGGCCGTTACGACAAGACCGTCACGCCCGACGAGGTGAAGAACATCCTCGCCGCGGAGGTGGAGAAGGTTTTGGCGCCGGTGGCGAAGCCGCTCGACATTAGTGGAGCCAAGCCTTTCGTCATCCTGGTCGCGGGCGTTAACGGCTCCGGCAAAACCACGACCATCGGCAAGCTTGCCGCGCGCTTTCGCGCCGAAGGCCGCAAGGTGATGCTGGCTGCGGGCGACACCTTTCGCGCGGCTGCCATCGATCAGCTCAAGATCTGGGGCGAGCGCACCGGCGCTCCGGTGATCGCGCGCGCGCCCGGCTCAGACGCGGCGAGTCTCGTCTTTGAGGCGCTGACGGCGGCGAAGGAGCAGGGCGCTGATATTCTTCTCGTCGATACTGCCGGGCGGCTGCAGAATAAGGCCGCGCTGATGGACGAGCTGGAAAAGATCGTGCGGGTGACGAAGAAGGTGGACGCCTCCGCACCGCATGCCGTACTGCTCGTGCTCGACGCCACGGTGGGCCAGAATGCGCTCTCTCAGGTTGAGATATTCCAGAAGATTGCCGGCGTCACCGGCCTGGCGATGACCAAGCTCGACGGCACCGCGCGCGGCGGCATCCTGGTCGCCATCGCCGCGCGGTTCGGCCTGCCGGTGCATTTCATCGGCATCGGCGAGGGGGTCGATGATCTCGCCCCCTTTGCCGCACGGGATTTCGCGCGGGCCATTGCGGGAGTCGAAACGTAATCGTCATGCCCGGCCTTGTGCCGGGCATCCACGTCTTTCAGATTGGCGGAAGTATAAGACGTGGATGGCCGGGACGAGCCCGGCCATGACGAAAATATGCAATGGTGATGAATGACCAAAAAACCCCAGCTCAATCCCCTCCTCAAGCTCGCGCTCGACCTCGGGCCGCTCGTCCTTTTTTTCCTGGTCAATGCGCGGCTCGGCATTTTTGCCGCCACGGCCGCTTTTATGGTCGCGGTCTTGGTCGCGCTCGTCGTCTCCTATGCGCTGATCCGCCGCCTGCCGGTGATGACGATCGTCTCCGCCGTTATCGTTCTGGTATTCGGCGGACTCACGCTGGTGCTGGAAGACGAAACCTTCATCAAGCTCAAGCCGACGATCATCTATCTGCTGTTCGCCGGCGTGCTGTTCGGCGGCTTATTGTTGCGCAAGCCGCTGCTGGAGATCGTCTTCGACCAGATGTTTCATCTGACGGAAGAGGGCTGGCGCAAGCTCACCATTCGTTGGGCGGTCTTCTTCCTGGCGCTCGCCGTGCTCAACGAGATCGTCTGGCGCACGCAGACCACCGACTTCTGGGTGAGCTTCAAGGTGTTCGGCGCGCTGCCGCTGACATTTGCGTTCGCGGCGCTGCAATATCCGTTGCTGCAGAAATACGCCGCGCCGGAAAAAGACTCGTCATCCTGAGGCGCGAGCAAGCGAAGCTTGCGAGCCTCGAAGGATGGCGGGCCGTTCGTCCTTCGAGGCCCGCATCGCAGCCAAGTGTACGCAGGCTGCGCCTGCTATGGCGGGCACCTCAGAATGACGGTGCAGAAGCCAGCGCCTTCTCGATCGCGGGCTTCATGCTTGTCTCCAAATTCGCAGGCGTCACCGGCCCGACCAGCTTGAAGGCAATGCGGCCGTCGCGGCCGACGATAAAAGTCTCCGGGACGCCGTAGACACCCCATTCGATCCCGGTGCGGCCGGAGGAGTCCGTTCCCACGGCGGTGAAAGGGTTTCCGTAGCGGCTGAGGAAGCGGCGGGCGTTGTCCGGCAGGTCCTTGTAATTGATGCCGACGATTTGGATGCGCCTGTCCTGCGCCAGTTGATCCAGCAGCGGCGCTTCTTCACGGCAGGGCCCGCACCACGACGCCCAGATGTTCACCAGCGTCACCTTGCCGGGAAAGAGATCGGGCGCGATGCCCGGCATCGGCTTGCCGTCGCGTTCCAGCCCGGCCAGCGGCGGCAGGATGGTCGCGGGAGCCGGCCGTCCGATCAGCGCGGAAGGCACGGTCGCCGGATCGCCCGCGCCCAGCCGGAAGAAGAACAAGGCCGCCAGCGCCAGGAAGATGACCAGCGGCAGGAAGACGATCAGTTTCCGCCGCCGCCCCTCGTCCTGTGACGCTGTGGTCATGGCGAATTCGGATTTGCGCGCTCGGATCGGCGTGTCACGCCGCGCGCTTCAAGCTCGGCAAGAGCGCGGGTCTGCGCCCGGAAATCGAGTACGACCCAGGCGATCAACGCGCCGACGACAACGGCAGCGGCCGCATAGGCGGCAAGGATAAAGCCGGCGTGCGGTCCGAGATTCATGTCAGTTCTCCGCCGCCGTTTGCGCCTGCATCAGCCGCAGCGTGCGCACCCGGCGCCGCAGGATTTCGTTGCGCATGGCGGCAAGATGCAGCGTGACGAACAATAATGTGAAAGCGATCGCCATGATGAACAGCGGCGTGAGGATGGAAGGATGGATGGTCGGCCCGCCGAGGCGCAAGACCGAGGCCGGCTGGTGCAGCGTGTTCCACCAATCCACGGAAAACTTGATGATCGGCAGATTGATGGCGCCGACCAGGGTGAGAATGGCCGCCGCGCGGGCGGCGCGCGAGGGATCCTCCACCGTCCGCCACAGCGCGATCACGCCGAGATACATCAGGAACAGGATCAGCACCGAAGTCAGCCGCGCGTCCCAGACCCAATAGGTTCCCCACATCGGCCGTCCCCACAAGGAGCCGGTCACCAGGCAGATGAAGGTGAAGGCCGCGCCGATAGGAGCGGCGGCCTTGCCCGCCACGTCGGCGAGCGGATGCCGCCATACCAGTGTGCCAAGCGCGGCCACGCTCATCAGCCCCCAGCAGAACATGCTGAGCCATGCCGAAGGCACGTGCAGGGACATGATCTTCACCGTGGCGCCTTGCTGGTAATCGTCCGGCGCCACGAGCAGCGCCTGATTGAGGCCAAGCGCGAGCGCGAGCGCGGTCGCGCCCGCCAGCCACGGCAGCACGGGTTCGACGATAGCGAGAAAGCGCGAAGGATTGGCGAGGTCGCTGAGGGCCATCGGCAGCTTCTTAGTGCCAGCGATGGCGTGATGCAATCCGGACCCTTCTGTCATCGCATGGACCCAAGCTTATTCTGCATGTCTGAATGCCGCGGCTGCGGCGACTGGACCTATCACGAGACTTGCTAACGAAAGTGCGCAGAGAATCGTGAAAGCGGTACCGAACGGCACCGGCCCGGCGAGCGCCGCGTTGGATGCCGCCACCCCGAAGATCAGCACCGGAATCGTCAGCGGCAATATCAGCACCGGCACCAGCAACCCGCCGCGGCGAAGCGTCACCGCCAATGCGGCGCCAATGAGGCCGAGAAACGTGAGCGCGGGCGTGCCGGCTAAAAGCGTCAGCGCCACCGCCGCCATGGCGCGGGAATCGATGTTGAGAAAAATCCCGAGCGCCGGCGCTGCGACAACAAGCGGCAGCCCGCTGGTTAGCCAATGGGCCAGCGCCTTGGTCGCGATCGCAAGTTCGAGCGGCGGGCGGGCCATCAGGATCAGATCAAGCGAGCCGTCTTCCTGGTCGGCGGCGAACAGCCGATCGAGCGTCAGCAGGCTGGCCAGCAGCGCGCCGAGCCACAGGATCGCCGGGCCGATGCGCCGCAGCAGCGAAAGCTCGGGCCCGATGGAAAAGGGCACTAGCGTCACCACGATCAGGAAGAACAGCACCCCCATCCAGGCGCCGCCGCCCACGCGCACGGCCAGCCGCAGATCGCGAAAGAGAAGGGCGGAGAGCGCGGTCATCGGGTTCGCATCTCTCCGCGAGAATTTTCTGCCCCCAGCGCTGGCGCACTGTGCTCCCTCCCCCCTTGCGGGGGAGGGTTGGGGAGGGGGGTGAACAGCGCTCGCGGGATTTGCCAATCTCCGGGAGAGTACCCTCCTCCCGCCTCGCTGCGCTCGGCGGCCTCCCCCGCAAGGGGGGAGGCAAGAACTTCTGCCGCGCCGCTCCACCTCATGTGACCTCCCCCAACCGCAGCTCCCGCGCGCCTTCCAGCCCAATCGCTCCATGCACGGCGGCAAGGATCAGGCCGCCTTGGGCCAGGTGCCTGCGCATCAGCTCGGCCAGGCGCGTCTGGCCTGCGGCGTCCAGCGCCGAGGCGGGCTCGTCGAGCAGCCAGACCGGACGTTTCACGCAGACGAGCCGGGCTATGGAAAGGCGCCGCCGTTGCCCGGCGGAAAGATAGGCGGCAGGCAGATCGGCCAGCTCGCCAAGCCCGGTTGCAGCCAGCGCCGCCTCAGGCGCCGAGCCGGGCGGGCCGAGATAGCGGCTCCAGAATTGAAGATTTTCCCGCACGCTCAACGCCGGTTTCAACGCATCCTGGTGCCCGAGATAATGCGCCTGTTCGGCGACGGTCAGCTCCGAATCGCCCCCCTCCAGCACCACCCGGCCCTCGGCCGGATGCAGCAGGCCCGCGATCAGGCGCAACAGCGAGGATTTCCCACTGCCATTTCGACCCGTGACGGTCAGCGCCTCGCCGGCGGCCAGGGCAAAACCCACCCCGGCAAAGACCTCGCGGTCTCCCCGCCGGCAGGCGAGGTTCTCCACAGAAAGCCGCATCAACTGGGCCTTTCGCGGCAGCGTAAGGCCGGGCGAGCAAGCGCGAGGCTTCCGGACGGTAGCAAAGTGCCGTGCATCTTGTTGATGAGTCGCCTTTATATGGCAGAGAGCGCGAAAAGTTTTTATAAGCCCAAGACTATGCGACAGTGGATCAGAAATAGCGCGGGAATTGCCGCGAACGAAAGCCAGCGCCGGTACCAACTTACCACAAATCATCTCCCTGCCGTATTCGCCCGTTGGGGATGGGGACAGCCGTTATGACATCGCTCGACAGCTTCAAATGCTTAAGGCCGCTCAAGGTCGGTTCCAAGACCTACGCCTACTACAGTCTCATCGTCGCCGAGAAGAACGGGCTGAAAGGCATCTCCCGGCTTCCTTTCTCCATGAAAGTGCTGCTGGAGAATCTGCTGCGCCACGAGGATGGCCGCACCGTCACCAAGGAAGACATTCAGGCAGTCGCCCAGTGGCTGAAGAACCGCAGCTCGGACAGCGAGGTAGCTTTCCGCCCCGCGCGTGTGCTGATGCAGGATTTCACCGGCGTACCGGCGGTCGTGGACCTCGCGGCCATGCGCGATGCGATGAAAATGCTGGGCGGCGATCCGAAGAAGATCAACCCGCTGGTGCCGGTCGATCTGGTCATCGACCACTCGGTGATCGTCAATTTCTTCGGCAACCCGGGCGCTTTCAAGAAGAACGTCGACGAGGAATACAAGCAGAACCAGGAACGCTACGAATTCCTGAAATGGGCGCAGAAGGCGTTCGACAATTTCCGCGTCGTTCCGCCCGGCACCGGCATCTGTCACCAGGTCAATCTGGAATACCTGTCGCAGACGGTCTGGACCCGCAAGGAAAAGCTCAAGCTCGGCGACAAGGCGGGAACATTCGATCTCGCCTATCCGGACACGCTGGTCGGCACGGATTCGCACACGACCATGGTGAACGGCCTCTCCGTGCTCGGCTGGGGCGTCGGCGGCATCGAGGCCGAGGCGGCTATGCTCGGCCAGCCGCTCTCCATGCTGCTGCCGGAAGTGATCGGTTTCAGGCTCAACGGCAAGCTCAAGGAAGGCGTGACCGCAACCGACCTGGTGCTCACGGTGACGCAGATGCTGCGCCAGCTCGGCGTGGTGGGAAAATTCGTGGAGTTCTTCGGGCCGGGTCTCGCCAGCCTGTCGATCGCCGACCGCGCTACCATCGGCAACATGGCGCCGGAATATGGCGCAACCTGCGGCTTCTCCCCCATCGACGACGACACGCTGCGTTATTTGCAGGACACCGGACGCACGGCAGAGCGCGTCGCGCTGGTCGAGGCCTATGCCAAGGCGCAAGGGCTGTTCCGCACCAAGAGCACGCCTGATCCCATGTTCACCGACGTGCTCAAGCTCGAACTCGCCAGCGTCGAGCCGTCGCTGGCGGGTCCCAAGCGCCCGCAGGACCGTGTGGCGCTGAAGGAAGTCAAAACCGGCTTCGCCACCGCCATGGACAAGGAGTTCGGCAAAGGAACGGAGCGCGGCAAGCGCGTGCCGGTCAAGGGCCGCAAGCACGATCTCGGCCACGGCGACGTGGTGATCGCGGCCATCACCTCCTGCACCAATACGTCAAACCCGAGCGTGATGATCGGCGCCGGGCTGCTCGCCCGCAAGGCGGCCGCCAAGGGGCTCACGGTCAAGCCTTGGGTCAAGACGTCTCTGGCGCCGGGCTCGCAGGTGGTCGCCGAGTATCTCGACAAGTCCGGCCTGCAAAAGGATCTCGACAAGCTCGGCTTCAATCTCGTCGGCTTCGGCTGCACCACCTGCATCGGCAATTCCGGGCCGCTGCCGGCGGAGATTTCCGATGCGATCAACAAGAACGATCTGGTCGCCGCGGCCGTTCTCTCCGGCAATCGCAACTTCGAGGGCCGCGTCAATGCCGACGTGCGCGCCAACTATCTCGCTTCCCCGCCGCTCGTGGTCGCCTATGCGCTCGCCGGCTCGATGAATTTTGACATGCAGAAGCAGCCGCTCGGCGCCGACCAGAAAGGCAAGCCGGTTTTTCTTAAGGATATCTGGCCGGCGACCAAGGAGATCAACGACTTCATCCGCAAGAACATCACCAAGCAGATGTTCGTGCGCAAATATGGCGACGTGTTCAAGGGCGACGCGCATTGGCGCAAGATCAGCGTGAAGGGCGGCATGACCTATGCCTGGAACCGCAAATCCACCTACGTGCAGAACCCGCCCTATTTCACCGGCATGGGCCGCTCGCCGACGCCGCCGGACGACATCGTGGACGCGCGCATCCTCGGGCTCTTCCTCGATTCAATCACCACGGACCACATCTCGCCCGCCGGTTCGATCAAGGTGGATTCGCCCGCCGGTCAATACCTGGTCGCGCATAAGGTCAAGCCGCTCGATTTCAATCAATACGGCACGCGCCGCGGCAATCACGAGGTGATGATGCGCGGCGCCTTCGCCAATATCCGCATCAAGAACCAGATGGTGCCCGGCGTTGAAGGCGGCATGACCATTCATTATCCGTCGCGGCAGCGGATGCCGATCTATGACGCGGCGATGCGCTACAAGCAGGAAGGCGTGCCGCTCATTGTCATGGCGGGGAAGGAATACGGCACCGGCTCCTCGCGCGACTGGGCTGCCAAGGGCGCTAATTTGCTCGGCGTCCGCGCGGTGGTGGCGCAAAGCTTTGAGCGCATCCACCGTTCCAACCTGGTCGGCATGGGCGTCCTGCCGCTGGTCTTTGAGGAAGGCTCGTCCTGGCAGTCGTTTGGCATTCGCGGGGATGAGCAGATCACCATCCGCGGCCTGCATGGCGAGATCAAGCCGCGCCAGCGGCTCATTGCCGAGATCGTCGCCTCCGATGGCCGGCTCAAGCGCGTGCCGCTGATCTGCCGCATCGATACGCTGGACGAGCTGGATTATTTCAAGAACGGCGGCATCCTGCATTACGTGCTGCGCCATCTCGCGGCGTAACCCGCGCCCCCTTTGCGTCGAAATGAATGCTGGGCGGAGTTCCGCTTGCATGAATTTGTCGGACGCAAGGAGAGGCCAGCATGCCGCGGCACAGAATCGCCTATTTGGCCGCGCTCGGTGCCTCCGTCGCCGTGATGATCTCCGGCGCAGCGCGCGCCGAACCACGCGCCGTCATCGAGCTTTTCACCAGCCAGGGCTGCTCGTCCTGTCCGCCCGCCGACAAGCTTCTGGGCGAGCTTGCGGGCGATCCTTCGCTGGTCACGATCAGCCTGCCGGTTGATTATTGGGACTCTCTCGGCTGGAAGGACACGCTCGGCGATCCACGCAATTCCGCGCGCCAGCGCGCCTATGCGCGCTCGCGCGGCGATCGCCAGGTCTATACGCCCCAGGTCGTAGTCAACGGTGCCGTGAACGCGATCGGCAGCGACAAAGCGGAGATCGACCGCGCCCTTGCGCAGACGCGCCGCGACCCCGCGACCTTGTCGGTGCCGGTGCGCTTGTCGGTGGTTGGCTCCGATCTGGTGGTCGATGTCGCCGGCAAGGAAGATGGCGGCGCCGCGGAGGTTTGGGTCTATGGCGTCGCCAAGGCTGTCCCCGTCGCTGTGGGACGCGGCGAAAATCGCGGCCGCACGATCACCTATCACAACGTAGCGTGCCGCTGGCTGAAGCTCGGTGATTGGACCGGCAAGCCGGTGAACTGGAAGATGCCGTTGAGCCAGCTCAGCGCCGAGGGCGTCGATAGCGCTGCCGTATTCGTGCAGGCAGGAGCAGCCGACAATCCCGGAAAAATGCTCGGAGCGGCCATGGCGCGGCTTCGCTAAGCGGTCACCAAAAAAATAGGGCCGGCAACTAGCCGGCCCTTAAGCACTAGGGATTGAACCGTACACGGAACTGGGCCCGGCCCGTTCCGAAATCCGGGGGGCTGGGGGGCTGAGGAATCCGGAACTCGTTCCGGACCGGGCCCTGAGGCAACAGTCTTCCATATCGCAAGCCACCAGGGCGGGCGCTTGGCCGAAATTGGGCAGCATTATGTTTCGTTTAACGAATTTGTGATCGGCCGGAGGTATTTGCCTAAAATCGTTGGATTTTCTCGGACGCCTTCCGGGCTGAAAAATTTGGGGATCAGCCATGCGCGGAAAGGACCCTTGCCGCCGGGCGCATCCGGCGCGATCATGACCATAGGACATCGCGGTCCATGACCGTTGGAATCGCGGTCATGGCCGTTGGACATGAAGGAGGCGCCGCATGGATTTTGCGACCGGCGACACTGAACCGAGCAAGCCCCGCGGGGGCGACTATCCGGCCGGATTTCCGCCCGCCGCCCCCGTCCAGCAAGTCACCTTCAGCCGGCACGAGCTCGACCGCATTCTCGGCCTCTATGGCCGCAAGGTCGCCGCCGGCGAATGGCGCGACTACGCCATCGACTTCCTGAAAGACCGCGCGGTGTTCTCGGTATTCCGCCGCGCTTCGGAAGTTCCGATCTACCGCATCGAAAAAAATCCCCGCCTCGCGCGCCGCCAGGGCGCCTATAGCGTGATCTCCGCCACCGGGCTGATCGTCCGCCGCGGCCCTGAGCTTGATCGCGTGCTGCGCGCCATCGACAAGTCGCTGAGCATCGTCGCCGCCTGACGCGGCCCGCCCGAAAAAACGCCCCGGCTAGGCCGGGGCGTCGTTGTTTGGATGTTCGTGATGCTTAGCGGCGGTCGCCGAGCAGTCGCAGCAGCATCAGGAACAGGTTGAGGAAGTCGAGATAGAGCGACAGCGCGCCCATCACCACCTTGCGGCCGGAGACGGTGTTGTCGTCATTGACGTCATACATTTCCTTGATGCGCTGGGTGTCATAGGCGGTCAGGCCGGCGAATACGAGCACGCCGATGACGGAGATCGTGAAGTCCAAGGCGGAGCTTACAAGGAAGAAGTTCACGAACATCGCCAGGATGATCCCAAACACGCCCATGATCAGAAACGACCCAATGGGTGAAAGGTCACGTTGCGTGGTGTAGCCGTAGAGGCTGAGCGCTCCAAACGAGGCGGCTGAGATCAAGAATACCCGGGTGATCGAGACGCCAGTGTACTGCACGAAGAGCGTCGACAACGCGACTCCGAGCAGAGCCGAGTAGAGTACGAACAGCCCCATCGCCGTAGTGTATTGCAGACGGTTGATACGGACGCTGATGAACATGACCAGCCCGAAGGCCGCGAGCATCAAGACGATCGGGGTAAAGCCGCCCATGACGAACTGACCAAACGGAGTCAGGCCGACAAACCTGCCGCCTGCGATGCGGATGGCGTCGCCGCCGGCTGCTTGATAGGTGAGCCAGGACACGATGCCGGTGAGCGCGACGGCGCCGGCCATGTAATTGTAGACGCGGATCATGTAGGCCCGCAGGCCCTGATCGATCGCGACCGCCCGGTCAGCGCCGAAGCCGCGGGCAGACGCTACGTTCCGGTCGAAGTCCGACATTGACTTTTCCTCTCTCATGCCCGGCAAAGCCGGTGATAACGATGGCGCTTGGCCGGACATCCCCCGCCCGGTCAGCGCCGAAGCCGCGGGCAGACGCTACGTTCCGGTCGAAGTCCGACATTGACTTTTCCTCTCTCATGCCCGGCAAAGCCGGTGATAACGATGGCGCTTGGCCGGACATCCCGGCGCGCGCCGATGGGCGGAATCTAGTATGCGCGGGCCACGCGCGCTAGATGCCGGGTTACAAATCCTTAATGAATGAAAGCCTGATTTACCCAAACACCACTCAATCTTGCCGGGTTAGAAAACGAAGGTGCGACGATGCGACAAAAACACGCGGGAAATCCCTGACGCCCGTCAAAGGTTGCGCAGCACCGGGGCGGGCTTCTGGCCCAGCGCGGAGAAAGTGCCGAGCAGGCCCAGCCCGACGGTGACCACCAGCGCGCCAAGCGCTGCCGCCGCGGCCGGCCCCGGCAGCCAGGCAAAGCTCAGGTTCATCACCTCGGTGACCACCAGCCAGGCGGCGATGGAGCCGGCCGCCACGCCAAAGATCGCGGTCGCCAGGCCAAGCACCAGGTATTCCAGAGCATAGGCCCCAAGCAGGCGGGCGCGCGTGGCGCCAAGCGTCTTCAGCACGACCGCGTCATAGACGCGGCTGCGGTGGCTGGCGGCCAGCGCGCCGCCCAGCACCAGCACGGCGGCGAGCAGCGTCACCAGGCTCGCCCCGCGAATGGCCATCGCCAGATCGGAGACGAGCTTGGCCACCGCTTCAATCGCATCTTTCACCCGGACGATGGTCACGGTGGAAAAAGCGTTTGCCACCGCCTTCATCAGCCTGTCTTCCTCCTCGACCGTGCTTTCCTTCGGGTAGGTGAGGGTGGCGATGTGCGTGTGCGGCGCGCCGCGGAAGGCGCTCGGCGAATAAACCAGCACGAAGTTGATGCCAAGGTTTTCCCAGTCCACCGTCCGCATGTTGGTGATGCGCGCGGTGATGTTGCGCCCCAGCACGTTGACCGTCACCATATCGCCGAGCTTGAGGCCGAGGCCGGCCGCGAGCTTTTTCTCGAATGAGACCAGCGGCGGGCCGTCGTAACCGGGCCCCCACCATTGCCCTTCCACCACGCGCGATCCGTCCGGGATGTCGCCGGTATAGGTAAGGCCGCGGTCGCTTTGCAGCACCCAGGCGGCGTCCGGGGTTGATTTCAAATCCTCCGCATTGATGCCGTTGGCGGATACGATGCGCCCGCGCAGCATTGGCACGCGCTCGAGTTTGGTGCCCGGCGCGGCGGTGCTGATGAAGGCGTCGAAACGTTCCGCGTCAGCGGCTGGGATGTCGGTGAAATAGAAGACCGGCGCCTTGTCCGGCAGCGCGGCGGTGAATTGCCGCCGCAGATTGCCGTCGATCTGCACCAGCGTCACCAGCAGCGCCAGCCCAAGGCCGAGCGAGAGCACGACCGTGGGCGTGAGCGCGCCCGGCCGGTGCACATTGGCGATCGCCAGCCGCACCAGCGCCGAGCCTTTGTGCGGAGAATGGCGCGCGGTCCACATCAGTAGCGCGGCGACGAATCTCAGCACGACGAACACCGCCGCGGCGGCGCCGACGAAAAAGATGGCAATGCGCCGGTCATAGGCCAGGAAGACGGCCGCCCCGGCCAGCGCCAGCGTCACCAGAACCGCCGCCGCTATATAGCGTTTGCGCGGCCAGGCGCGCTGCGCGGCCACCTCGTCGCGAAACAGCGCCGAGACCGGAACGTCATGCGCGCGGCCGAGCGGCCATAAAGCAAAAGCAAAGGCGGTGAGCAGACCATAGACCAGCGCCAGCGCCAGCTCCGCCGGATAGACCGCCGGCTGCATCGGCAACGGAATGATGGCGCCGAAACTCCAATCGATCAGGAACGGCAAGGCCGCGCCGATCGCAAGCCCGATCGCCGCGCCGATGCAAGCCAGCACCAGCACCTGCGAGAGATAGGTGGCGAAGACGCGGCCGCCGGTCGCGCCCAGCGCCTTCATGGTCGCGATCACTTCGCGCTTGCGGTCGAGGTGGCTTTTCACCGCATTGGCGACGCCGACTCCGCCGACCAGCAAGGCCGTCAGCCCGACCAGCGTCAGATATTGCGTGAAGCGCTCCATGTTGCGCTCCAGGCGCGGCGACGCATTGGTTCGCGTGCGTATCTCCCACCCGGCATCGGGAAATTGAACGCGCGCCGCGTCGAGGACAGGCGCGATCGCGCGTTCGCTCGCGTCGATGTCCGGCAGCTTCACCCGATAGCGCCAGCGCACCAGGCTGCCGGGCTGCAGCAGGCCGGTGGCGCGCAAGGCCTCTTCGCCGATCAACAGGCGCGGGCCGAAGTCGATGCCGCCGGCGAGCTTGTCCGGCTCGCTGTCGAGCGCCGCGCGGATTTCGAGGTTCGCCGCGCCGACCGTCAGGCGGTCCCCTATTTTCAGCTCAAGACGCGCGAGCAAAATGGGTGCCGCCGCGGCGCCGAACACGCCGTCACGCGCGGCGAACAAAGCTGGCAAGTCGAGCGCCGGCTCCAGCGCTACCGTGCCGTAGAGCGGATAGGCGCCATCGACCGCTTTCAACTCCACCAGTGCCGTGCGCCCGTCCGGCGCTTGCGCCATGGCGCGCAGGGTGGCCGCCACCGACATGCGCCCGCTGGCATCGATGAATTGCCGCTCGGCCGGGGTCGCCTCGCGCTGGATCAGATTGAAGGCGAGGTCGCCGCCCAGGATGACTCTGCCTTCGCGCGCGAGACCCTCCTGCAGGCTTCCGGCCACCGAGCCGACCCCGGCGATGGCCATGACGCCGAGCGCGATGCAGGCAATGAAAATGTAGAAGCCGTGCAACCCGCCGCGCATTTCGCGCAAGGCAAAGCGTAGCGGCAGGAGCAGGCTCTTTCTTCTACCCTCCCCTAAAAGGGGAGGGTCGGACCACCGAAGGTGGTCCGGGGAGGGGTCAAGGGCGGTGGCCATGTTAAGACCCCCACCCGGCAAGCTTCGCTTGCCGACCTCCCCCTTTCAGGGGGAGGTAAGGAAAGGGATTGCTCATCGCTGTGGTGCCTCAGCGAGAGTGTCGATGCGCCCCGAGCGCATCCGCATCACCCGGCCGCAACGCGCCGCCAGCGCCGTATCATGCGTCACCAGGATGAGCGTGGTGCCGCGTTCGGCATGGCCCGCGAACAGCAGTTCGATGATCTGCCGGCCGGTTGTTTCGTCGAGGTTTCCGGTCGGCTCGTCGGCCACCAGGATGTCGGGATTGGGCGCCAAGGCGCGGGCGAGCGCCACGCGCTGCTGCTCGCCGCCCGACAGCTCCGCCGGATAATGACCGAGCCGGTCGGACAGTCCCACCGCGGCCAGTTCGCGTTCGGCGCGTTCGAAGGCGTCGGCGGCCCCCGCGAGTTCAAGCGGCACCGCGACATTCTCGATTGCGGTCATGGTCGGTATCAGGTGGAAGGACTGGAACACGATGCCGACATGGCGTCCGCGGAAGCGGGCAAGGCCGTCTTCATCCAGCTTGCCGAGATCAGCGCCGGCCACGATCACCGAGCCGGTGTTGGGACGTTCGAGCCCGGCCATGACCATGAGCAGCGTGGACTTGCCCGATCCGGAAGGGCCGACGAGCCCCACCGCCTCGCCGCGGCCAATTTGCAGACCTATATCTTTGAGGATGTGAACCCGGGCCGCGCCCCGGCCGAGCGAGAGATTGACCCCGGCCAGCGTGATCGCCGGGAGTGAGGGCGGATTAAACCGCGAGATGTCGTCCATGCAATGGTTCCGTGCCCGCTCCGCCGCCCGCCAAATCCGCCTTGCCTCATATGGGAAGGCGGGCCGCAGGGTCCAGACATTCCTGGCGCAAACAGCCGTCTTGGCCGCTATTCTGAGTCTATTGGCCGCGACGGGACAGGCATCGGCGGCCGATCGCCCGGTCAAGATTGTCCTGCTGGGGGATTCCTTGACCGCCGGGCTTGGACTCTCGGCGCAGGATGCCTTTCCCGCCAAGCTTGCCCGCGCCATGAAGGCCAAGGGCCACGCGGTGGACATTGCCGATGCCGGCGTGTCCGGGGACACCGCCTCAGCTGGGCTCGCCCGCGTGACCTGGTCGGCGCCGGAGGGGACCGACGCGGTGATTGTCGAGTTTGGCGCCAACGACGCGCTGCGCGGGGTCGATCCGAAGGTGACCCGCGCCGCGCTCGACAAGATCTTGCGCGGCCTCAAGGTGCGTGGTGTCGAGGTGCTGCTGGCCGGAATGCAGGCGCCGCGCAATATGGGGCCGGACTACGTGCGCGCCTTCGATTCCATTTTTCCCGAACTGGCGGCCGCCCATGGCGTGCTGTTCTATCCTTTCTTCCTCGATGGCGTTGCGACGGACCCTAAGCTGAATCAGCCCGACGGCCTGCATCCCAACGCCGCCGGGGTGGATGTCATCGTCGCGCGCATCCTGCCGAAAGTGGAGGAATTGGTTGCCCGCGTCCGTGCAAAACGTCCGTCCTGAGGCTTGGGCCGAAGGGTAAATCCGTGCATCCTGTTCATTGAAGCGATTCGGGATGCGACTCTTTTGCGTGAGTTGGCGATGCCGCGTCTTTTCACCGCCATAGAAATTCCCGCCGGCGTCGGCAACGTAATCTCCATGGCGCGCGGCGGATTGCCGGGCGCGCGCTGGATCGACCCGGAATTCTACCATCTCACCCTGCGCTTTATCGGCGACGTGGACGATTCGGTCGCGCGTGAAGTGGCTTTCATCCTCGGCCAGGTGCGGCGCAACACCTTTGAGGTGAGGCTCGACGGTCTTTCCTCTTTCGGCGGGCACCGGCCGCGCGCCATTGTGGCGACGGCGACGCCGAGCCAGCCGCTGCTGGAGCTGCAAAGCGAGCACGAGCGCCTGTTGCAGCGTATCGGGCTTGAACCCGAAGGGCGCAAATACACGCCCCATGTCACGCTCGCGCGGCTGCGCGATTCCTCCAGCCGTCAGGTTGCGGACTATTTGTCCACGCGCGGGCATTTTCGCGTCCCGCCGTTCGAGGTCCCGCGCTTCGTGCTGTTCTCCTCGCGCGATTCCGTCGGTGGCGGGCCCTATGTGCTGGAGGCGGATTATCCTTTGGCGGATTCCGCGCCGCAGGCGTTGCGGGCGCGCTGCTAAGCGCTTCCTGAAACGCTGGCGCCAGTCGCCCTTGCTTACCTCCCCCTGCAAGGGGGAGGTCGATTTGCGTCAGCAAATCGGGTGAGGGTCAGCGGGATGACCCCCACCCCGACCCTCCCCCTTGCAGGGGGAGGGAGAAACCGTCCGTCAACGCCTAACCGATTGAAGTCTATGCAGGAAAGATTTGGCAGGCCGCGAGCAAAGCACGGCTGTCATGCCTTCAGCTTGCAGCCCCGGCCTTCGGGCGGCTATGCCTCGCGCAGCCGATTCCCCACCGTTCGCGCGATCTCTCCATGCCCGGCTCCGTCAGTGACCACTACGCGGCTCTCATCGCCGCAGGTGAGATTGAGCGCGATCCCGCGCAGCAGGCGGTGCTCAACAAATTCGCTCATCTGGAATCCCGGCTGGCCATGCACCGGCTGGCGCGGAAATCTTCTTCGCTCGGCTGGCTATTCGGCCGGCAGGATGCGAAAGAGGCGATCAAGGGTCTTTATCTTTTCGGGGATGTCGGCCGCGGCAAGACCATGCTCATGGACCTCTTCTTCGAGGCCAGCCCGGTTATTCGCAAGCGCCGCGCGCATTTTCACGAGTTCATGGTTGATGTGCACGAGCGCGTGCACAGCTACCGGCAGAAGCTGAAAACAGGCGAAGTCAAAGGCGGCGATCCGATCGCGCCGGTGGCCGCCGCCATCGCGGAAGAGTCCTGGCTGCTCTGCTTCGATGAATTCCACGTCACCGACATTGCCGACGCCATGATCCTCGGCCGCCTGTTCACGCGGCTGTTCGAGCACGGTGTCGTGGTGCTTGCAACCTCCAACGTCGCGCCGGACGACCTCTACCGCGATGGGCTGAACCGCGCGCTGTTCCTGCCTTTCATCGCCCTGATGCAGGAGCAGATGGACGTGCTCCGGGTCGATGCGCGTACGGATTTCCGGCTGGAGAAGCTAATCGGCGTCCCAATCTGGTACGTCCCCGCCGATGCCGCCGCCGATGCCGCGCTTGACGAAGCTTGGCGGCGGCTCACGGGCGGCCACCATGGCGCCGAGCATGAACTTCCCATGAAAGGCCGCGTTATCCGCGTGCCGTGCGCTGCCATGGGCGCGGCGCGTTTTTCCTTCGCCGACCTGTGCGGGCAGCCGCTCGGCGCAGCCGATTACCTCAAGATCGCGCATGAATTCCATACCATCCTCCTCGACCATGTCCCGGTGATGGATTTCGACCGCCGCAACCAGGCCAAACGCTTCATCATCCTCATCGATACCCTTTACGACCAGGCGGTGAAGCTGGTGGCCTCCGCAGAAGCCGAGCCGGATGAGCTCTGCCGGGCCAGCGACGGCTTCGAGGCGCAGGAATTCCGGCGTACCGCCTCGCGCCTGATCGAAATGCGCTCCCGGCCCTACTTGGCGCTTCCGCACGGCCGCCGGGATTCGCCCGCCCAGATGCGAGAAGGAATCGTTGAGACTTGACCAGCCGCCGAGCGGGCAGATAATGACCGTCGTGCCTTGTTTTTCAGCCGCTGTTATTCAGGGAATTTCCGCAACATGACGCGACACAAGATTGCATTGATCGGTGCGGGCCAAATCGGTGGAACGCTTGCACATCTTGTCGGCCTTAAGCAGCTCGGCGATGTCGTTCTCTTCGACATTGCCGAGGGCGTTCCGCAAGGCAAGTCGCTCGATCTGGCCCAATCGTCGCCGGTGGACGGCTTCGACGCGCGCTTTACCGGCGTCAATTCCTACGAGGCGATCGAGGGCGCGGACGTCTGCATCGTCACCGCCGGCGTGCCGCGCAAGCCGGGCATGAGTCGCGACGATCTCTTGAGCATCAATCTCAAGGTGATGGAGCAGGTGGGCGCGGGCATCAAGAAATACGCGCCCGGCGCCTTCGTCATCTGCATCACCAACCCGCTCGACGCCATGGTCTGGGCATTGCAGAAGACCTGCGGGCTGCCGAGGCAGATGGTGGTCGGCATGGCGGGCGTGCTCGATTCCTCGCGTTTTCGCTATTTCCTGGCCGACGAGTTCAACGTTTCGGTGCAGGACGTGACCGCCTTCGTGCTCGGCGGCCACGGCGACACCATGGTGCCGCTGCCGCGCTATTCCACGGTCGCCGGCATTCCGCTGCCCGATCTGGTGAAGATGGGCTGGACCACCCAGGCGCATATCGACGAGATCGTCGATCGCACCCGCAACGGCGGCGCCGAGATCGTCAACCTGCTGAAGACCGGCTCGGCCTTCTACGCGCCCGCCGCCTCCGCCATCGCCATGGCCGAGAGCTATTTGCGCGACAAGAAGCGCGTGCTGCCCTGCGCCGCCTGGCTCAACGGCGAATACGGCATCAAGGACCTTTATGTCGGTGTTCCGGTGGTGCTCGGCGCCAAGGGCGTCGAGCGCATCGTCGAGATCGAGCTCACCAGCGCCGAGCGCGACGCCTTCGAGAAATCCGCCGCCGCGGTGCAGACCCTGGTTGACGCCTGCAAGAAGATCGCGCCGGACCTGGGCAAGAAATAGCCGCATGAACATCCACGAATATCAGGCCAAGGCGCTGCTGCGCGACTTTGGCGTGGCGGTGCCGCGCGGCTCCGCTGCCTTCACGGTGGAGGAAGCAGTCAAGGCGGCGCAGGCACTCGGCGGCCCGGTGTGGGTGGTGAAGGCGCAAATCCACGCCGGCGGCCGCGGCAAGGCCGGCGGCGTCAAGGTGGTCAAATCCATCGACGACGTGAAGAAGGAAGCCGCGCGCCTGCTCGGCTCCAAGCTCGTCACCCATCAGACCGGCCCGCAGGGCAAGGAGGTGCATCGGCTCTTGGTCGAGGAAGGCGCCGCCATCGCGCGCGAAATCTATTTCTCGCTGCTGGTGGACCGCGAAACCTCGCGCGTCGCCGTCGTCGCCTCCACCGAAGGCGGTATGGACATCGAGAAGGTGGCGCACGACACCCCGGAGAAGATCATGAGCTTCTCCATCGATCCCGCCACCAACGTCTGCCCGTTTCATGTGCGGCTGTTGTCGAAGGCGCTGAAGCTCGACGACAAGCAGCAGAAGCAGATGAGCGCGCTTTTGACCAAGCTCTATAAGGCCTTCACCGAGAAGGACATGAGCCTGCTCGAAGTCAATCCGCTCATCGTCACCAAGGACGGCGACCTGGTCTGCCTCGACGCCAAGGTGAGCTTCGACGACAACGCACTCTACCGGCATCCCGATGTGGCGAAGCTGCGCGATATTACCGAAGAGGACGACAAGGAAATCCAGGCGTCGAAATTCGACCTCAACTACGTCGCGCTCGACGGCAGCATCGGCTGCATGGTCAACGGCGCCGGCCTCGCCATGGCGACCATGGATATCATCAAGCTCTATGGCGCGTCGCCCGCGAACTTCCTCGACGTCGGCGGCAGCGCGACCAAGGAGAAGGTGGCCGCCGCGTTCAAGATCATCACCTCCGATGCCCAGGTCAAAGGGATTTTGGTCAACATTTTCGGCGGCATCATGAAATGCGATATCATCGCCGAGGGCGTGGTCGCCGCGGTGAAGGAAGTCGGGCTCAAAGTGCCGCTGGTCGTGCGGCTTGAAGGCACGAACGTGGAGTTGGGCAAGCAGATCATCGCCAAATCGGGCCTCAACGTGATCTCCGCCGACGATCTCGACGACGCCGCGCAGAAGATCGTCAAGGCCGTGAAGGAGGCCGCGTGATGCCAGTGCGGTCAAGCGAAACGGCTTCACCTCCCCCTGAAAGGGGGAGGTCGGCGGGCGAAGCTCGCCGGGGGGGGGGCAAATCTGCTTCTCGGTTTGATCGCAACGAAATCAAGACGGCATTCGCACGGCGCCTGCGTCGAGTATCGACCGACGTAGAAATGCGGCTTTGGCAAAAACTTCGGAATAAACAACTCGGGGTCGATTTCCGCCGTCAACATCCGGCTGGTCCCTACATATTGGATTTTTACCGCCCGGCATTGCGCCTGGCAGTCGAGCTTGATGGCGGTCAGCACTCGCATCCTCAAACCGCGTCGTATGACCTTAAACGAACGCGCTGGCTGGCGGAGCGAGATGTCGCAACACTGCGGTTCTGGAATTCTGATCTGACGGAAAACTTGTCCGGAGTATTAGAGAGCATTGCCGTAAAAATCTTTGAGTTGAAAGCCATGCAGATGACCCCCACCCGGCGCTGGCGCGCCGACCTCCCCCTTTCAGGGGGAGGTAAAATGCGCCGCAGTGGTCGCGGAGACCACGGCTGATGGCTATCCTCGTCAACAAAAACACCAAGGTCATCTGCCAGGGCTTCACCGGCAAGAACGGCACCTTTCATTCCGAGCAGGCGATTGCCTACGGCACCAAGATGGTCGGCGGCGTATCGCCGGGCAAAGGCGGCGCCATGCATCTCGGCCTGCCGGTGTTCGACACCGTCGCCGAAGCGCACGCGGAAACCGGCTGCGACGCCAGCGTGATCTATGTTCCGCCGCCCGGCGCGGCGGACGCCATCACCGAAGCCATCGCGGCGGAGGTGCCGCTCATCATCTGCATCACCGAGGGAATTCCCGTTCTCGACATGGTGAAGGTCAAGCGCGCGCTCTGCGGCTCCAAATCGCGCCTGATCGGGCCCAATTGCCCGGGCGTGATGACCGCTGGCGAATGCAAGATCGGCATCATGCCGGGCAACATCTTTAAGCCCGGTAAGGTCGGCATCGTCTCGCGCTCGGGCACGCTCACCTACGAGGCGGTGTTCCAGACTACGCGCGAGGGGCTCGGCCAGACCACCGCGGTCGGCATCGGCGGTGATCCGGTGAAGGGCGCCGAGTTCATCGACATGCTGGAATTGCTGCTCGCCGACAAGACGACCGAAGCCATTGTCATGATCGGCGAGATCGGCGGCTCGGGCGAAGAAGACGCCGCGGCGTTTATTCGCGACGAGGCCAAGCGCGGCCGCAAGAAGCCGATGGTGGGATTCATCGCTGGCCGTACCGCGCCGCCGGGGCGCCGCATGGGCCATGCCGGCGCGATCATCGCCGGCGGCAAGGGCGACGCGGAATCCAAGATCGCCGCCATGCAAGCCGCCGGCATCACGGTATCGCCGTCGCCGGCTCGCTTGGGCAAGACCCTGGTGGAAGTTCTGAATCGGTAGTTTAATTCTTGCCTCTTTCAGGGCATTTTCCCAAGCTTAAATAGGGTAAAAGCAGCGGTCCGCCGCTGATAGCCCGATTCGGCATGCAGAAACCGAACGGGGGATTGAGCCGATACCAGGACCCGAGAAATGTCGCGCCAAGACGCCAATACCGCCTTTGCCCTGACTTCGTTCCTCTACGGCGGCAATGCCTCCTATATCGAAAATCTCTATGCCCGCTACGAAGCCGACCCGCAGGCGGTGGATGCGCAATGGCGGGAGTTTTTCCAAAGCCTCAAAGATAACCCCGACGAGGTGGCGAAACTCGCCCGCGGCCCGTCATGGAAACGGCCGAACTGGCCGACGCCTGAGGGTGGCGAGCTTGTCGCGGCACTGACCGGCGAGTGGGCCGAAGCTGCCAAGGCGGCCGGCGATAAGGTCAAGGCGCAAGCGCAGGCGCGCGGGGTCGAACTGTCCTCCGCCGAGGTGCAGCAGGCCACCCGTGACTCAATTCACGCGCTGATGCTGATCCGCGCCTACCGCGCCCGCGGACATTTTCACGCCAAGCTCGATCCGCTTGAAATCGAACCGGAGAAGAATGAAGCGGAGCTCGATCCGCGTTCCTATGGCTTCACCGAAGCCGACTACGACCGGCCCATCTTCCTTGACAAGGTTCTCGGGCTGGAATTTGCGCCGCTGCGCGAGATCGCCGCCATCCTGCGGCGCACTTATTGCCAGACGCTGGGTGTGGAGTTCATGCACATCTCCGACCCCGCCCAGAAGAGCTGGCTGCAGGAACGCATCGAAGGCAAGCACAAGGAGATCAGCTTCACGCGTGAAGGCAAGCGCGCGATCCTCAACAAGCTGATCGAGGCGGAAGGTTTTGAGAAATTCTGCGATCTGAAATTCACCGGCACCAAGCGGTTTGGCCTCGACGGCGCCGAGGCAATGATCCCGGCGCTGGAGCAGATCATCAAGCGCGGCGGCGCGCTCGGCGTCAAAGAGATCGTGCTGGGCATGGCCCATCGCGGGCGGCTGAACGTGCTGGCGCAGGTGATGGGCAAGCCGCACCGCACCATCTTCCACGAATTCAAGGGCGGCTCGGCCATGCCCGATGAGATCGAAGGCTCCGGCGACGTCAAATATCATCTCGGGGCCTCTTCGGACCGCGAGTTCGACGGCAACCAGGTGCATCTGTCGCTCACGGCCAACCCGTCGCATCTGGAAATCGTCGATCCGGTGGTGCTCGGCAAGGTGCGCGCCAAGCAGGACCAGCTCGGCGACCCGCCCGAGGCACGCATCTCGGCGATGCCGCTGCTCATCCACGGCGACGCGGCTTTCGCCGGCCAGGGCGTCGTCGCGGAATGCTTCGGCCTGTCCGATCTGAAGGGCTACCGCACCGGCGGCTCGGTGCATTTCATCGTCAACAATCAGATCGGCTTCACCACCTACCCGCGCTATAGCCGCTCCTCGCCTTATCCCTCCGACGTCGCCAAGATGATCGAGGCGCCGATCTTTCACGTCAACGGCGACGATCCCGAAGCTGTCGTCTATGCGGCCAAGGTGCTGACCGAGTTCCGGCAGAAATTCCACAAGCCGGTCGTCATCGACATGTTCTGTTACCGGCGGTTTGGCCACAACGAAGGCGACGAGCCTTCGTTCACCCAGCCGCTGATGTACAGGAAGATCCGCTCGCATCCGTCCACGCTGGAAATCTACGCCAAGAAGCTGGTCGCCGAAGGCGTCGTTACCGAAGGCGAAGTGGAGAAGATGCGGGCCGACTGGCGCGCCCACTTGGACGCCGAGCATGAAGCAGGCCAGGGCTATAAGGCGAATAAGGCCGATTGGCTTGACGGGCGCTGGGCCGGCATGAAGGCCGCGCTCGACACTGACGATCCGCGCCACGGCAATACCGGCGTCGCGCTAGAAACCTTGCGCGAGATCGGCCGCAAGATCACGGCGGTACCGGAAGGCTTCCACATTCACCGCACCATCCAGCGTTTTCTCGACAACCGCCGCCAGGAGATCGAGAGCGGGGAAGGCATCGATTGGGCGACCGGCGAGGCGCTGTCGCTCTGTTCGCTGTTGCTGGAAGGCCATCCCGTGCGGCTTTCGGGACAGGACACCGAACGCGGCACCTTCTCCCAGCGTCATTCGGTCCTGTTCGATCAGGAGACCGAAGAGCGCCACACGCCGTTCAATCATCTGCGCGAGAACCAGGCGCGCTTCGAAGTGATCAATTCCATGCTCTCGGAAGAGGCGGTGCTTGGCTTCGACTACGGCTACTCCACCGCCGAGCCGAATGCGCTGACCATGTGGGAGGCGCAGTTCGGCGACTTCGCCAACGGCGCCCAGGTGGTGTTCGACCAGTTCATCTCCTCAGGCGAGCGCAAGTGGCTGCGCATGTCCGGCCTGGTCTGTCTGTTGCCGCACGGCTACGAAGGGCAGGGGCCGGAGCATTCCTCGGCGCGGCTTGAGCGCTTCCTGCAGATGTGCGCGGAAGACAATATGCAGGTGGCCAATTGCACGACGCCGGCGAATTACTTCCACATCCTGCGCCGGCAGCTTCGGCGCGAGATCAGGAAGCCGCTGATCCTGATGACGCCGAAGAGCCTGTTGCGCCACAAGCGCGCCGTATCGCGGCTCGCCGATCTGGGACCCGACACATTCTTCCACCGGCTGTTGTGGGACGACGCGCAACAGCTGCCCGGCGGGAAGATCAAGCTCGTGCCCGACGACAAGATGCGCCGCGTGGTGCTGTGCTCGGGCAAGGTCTATTACGACCTTTACGACGGGCGCGAGAAGCGCGGCGTCAACGACGTCTATCTCCTGCGCGTGGAGCAGCTCTATCCTTTCCCGACCAAGACGCTGGTAACCGAGCTGTCGCGCTTCAAGCAGGCCGAGATCGTCTGGTGTCAGGAAGAGCCGCGCAACATGGGCGCTTGGTTCTTCGTCGACACCTTCCTGCAATGGGTGCTCAACCAGATCGGCGCCAAGCACCGGCACGTGCGCTACGCCGGACGCCCGGCTTCCGCGTCACCCGCGGTCGGCCAGATGTCAAAGCATGTGGCGCAGTTGAAGAGTCTGCTCGACGAGGCGCTGGGGTAAAAATTTCCGTCATCCTGAGGTGGCCGCGCAGCGGCCCTCGAAGGATGACGGGCCGACGTCCTTCGAGGCCCGGCTGCGCCGGGCACCTCAGGACGACGGTGAGCGAGAACGAAGACAGGAAGCGGCACTATGGCTGACATCCGAGTACCCACGCTTGGCGAATCCGTCACCGAGGCGACCATCGGCAAATGGTTCAAGCGCCCGGGCGATGCCGTCGCGGTCGATGAGCCGCTGGTCGAATTGGAAACTGACAAGGTGACCATCGAGGTGCCGGCGCCGGCCGCGGGCGTGCTGTCGGAAATCGCCGCCAAGGATGGCGAGACCGTCGCTGTCGGAGCGTTGCTCGGCCAGATCAAGGAAGGCGCCGGCGCGGCAAAGGCGGCCACCGCCGCTTCTGCGGCGAAATCCGCCGCACCGCCGGCGGCTACACCGCAGCCTGCCGCTAAAGCGCCATCCGACATGCCGCTGCCGCCGTCCGTGCGCAAGATGGCGGCGGAAACCGGGATGGATGCCTCGGCCGTGCCCGGCTCCGGCAAGGATGGCCGGGTCACCAAGGGCGACATGATGGCCGCCATCGAGCGCGCCGCCGCCCAGCCCACGCCGGTCGGCCAAACCGCTCCGCTGCAAGCCCGCGCACCCTCCGCGCCCGATGATGCCGCGCGCGAGGAACGTGTGCGCATGACCAAGCTGCGCCAGACCATCGCGCGGCGGCTGAAGGACGCGCAGAACACCGCCGCCATGCTCACGACCTTCAACGAGGTCGACATGAGCGCGGTGATGCAGCTTCGCAATCACTACAAGGAGCCATTCGAGAAGAAGCACGGCGCCAAGCTCGGCTTCATGGGCTTCTTCGTGCGCGCTTGCGTGCAGGCGCTGAAGGAAATCCCGGCGGTCAACGCGGAGATCGACGGCGCCGACATCGTCTTCAAGAATTACTACCACATCGGCGTCGCCGTCGGCACCGACAAGGGCCTGGTGGTGCCGGTGCTGCGCGACGCCGACAGGCTCTCGCTCGCCGAGATCGAGAAGAAGATCGCCGACCTCGGCCGCCGCGCGCGCGACGGCCAGCTCAAGATCGAGGAGATGCAGGGCGGCACCTTCACCATCACCAACGGCGGCGTCTATGGCTCGCTGATGTCCACGCCCATCCTCAACGCGCCACAGTCCGGCATCCTCGGCATGCACAAGATCCAGGAGCGCCCCGTGGCGATCGCCGGCAAGGTCGAGATCAGGCCGATGATGTATCTCGCGCTGTCCTACGATCACCGCGTGGTCGACGGCCAGCAGGCGGTGACCTTCCTGGTGCGGGTGAAGGATGTTTTGGAAGATCCGAGCCGGCTGGTGCTGGACCTTTAATTTTTTCTCCGTCATGCCCGGCTATATGCCGGGCATCCACGTCTTGCTTCCAATTAAAGACGTGGATGGCCGGGACAAGCCCGGCCATGACGTAAGTGGAGCGTTCACATGCCTACCTACGACCTCATCGTCATCGGCACTTTTCTTTTCACCTCTCCCCTGGGGGGAGAGGTCGCGAGCGAAGCGAGCGGGTGAGGGGGCTCGTTCCTCGATGGGTTTGTTCCCCCTCACCCGATCCTCAGGCTTCGCCTTCGGATCGACCTCTCCCCAGTCGAAGTCGGATGTTTCCGACTTCGACTATTTTAGGTGGCTGAAATCAGATTAATCTGATTTCAGTTGGAGAGGTGAAGAAGAAGCGAGC
>Ga0082335_1001542_pt1 | contig 47851 bp, 48 predicted proteins | sample Subgrocontami58m_FD_72375 | JGI IMG/M metagenome (GOLD analysis project Ga0082335, IMG submission 72375) | Subsurface groundwater microbial communities from S. Glens Falls, New York, USA - GMW37 contaminated, 5.8 m (SPADES assembly) (version 2) ... | reverse complement strand
TCTGGGCGCGCAGTTCGTACAGATAGGCATTAAAGCCACGACCCCGCCAGGTGGTTGAGAGAAGAAGTGCACTGCGCAGAGTTGCATTCTGGACGGACTGGCTTACGACCTGGTGCACTAAGGAAAAAGTATTGAGGTTTCTGTTGATTACTCGGAGGATGCCAATTTCTCCTTCACCCAGAGGTGAGAGCTTGGTGAGTTTAATCGTGCCCGTTAGGGTCACTCGCGAGGACTCCAATTGTTCAAGTGTGATTTCGTGGACTGGTGCCCCTGAATCGACAGAGGCAATCGATTCGTTGTTTGGGTTCCAAAGTCTTGGCGGAAGTATCAACTGTGCTCGCGCAATGGCGGGACGTTCTGCCGTGATCATCGTCAGCTCCGCCGCCGCCCGATTGGCGGAGAGAGGAGTCAGATTGTCGAACTGTCTTGCCAGCGTCGAGTCATAGAGCAGTTGGCTCGGGGCAGTGCGCGTGGGAAGGACGGAGGACTCAGTTGCTGTCTGAGAGGAGACAACTGAGTTGCTGCTCAATAGGAGAGTGGTCGCTGCACTGGATTGAGCTAGAGACAGAGTTGACCTATTTAGAAGTCCTTCGGTTGGCCAGGCAGCGACTTTGGTAACGGGTCGTTGAAGCAATGCACTGAGTCGAATCACGCCTTCATCGATTGCCCCAGCCAAGTTAGTTTTGAGCCCGGCTTTGGCCAAGGTGACTAGGTCGGGGTCCCCGTATGGCAGGGCAACTACTTGATCACTGGCAGTCGCGTTACGTAGTTGGGTCAGCCAAGCTATCGCAGCGGCTTTTCCCGTGCCGGGTTCTCCATGGGCGAAGGTGTAGCCGTGGGTCATGGCTTCAACAGTTTCGACCAAGTCCGGATCGATGAGCCAGGTGGTGAGTGCTCCATTGCCGAAATTGAGAATTCGGCCCAGTCGCCCATTGGGCGCCAAGGCCCTAGCCAGGTCGTCGTCATTAAAGTTGCCGAGTAAGTCCCGATGTGGTGGTTCTACTAGCGGCAGCATCCAAGCAATGGGCGTCTTTCTGATTCCAGAATTACCGCTGCCAAAGGCAAAGAACGGGACCGACCTCACCACAGTCCCGTTGCTAATAAGTTGTAACCAGAAGCCGTGAACCCCAAGATCACGAACGAATGCTTTCTCACCGGTCACTGATATTGACGTGCTATAGGGAGTCTGGATTTCTAGAGGTGTCGGACCAGGCTTGATTGCCAGAATATTTCCACTTGCTTTAGTGCTCGCGGCGAAAGCCCCCAACTCACTCCTTGAAGTGAACGCTCGACCAGTCGAGAGAATTCGTAAGGACCAACCTGTGATGGCGCTTGGTGCGCTGATGGTGAGGCTTATCTCGATCGAGTCACGGCTTACCGTCGCGCCCCGATGATTGTTTATGTTGGTGATGGTTATTTCTGGAGCAAAAACGCTGCTGGCAAAGGAGGGAATTGGTTGGATTACCAGTATGAGAAGTATCGAGGCGGCCAAAACGCTGATGCGTCGAATCGGTTTCAAGTCGGATCGCTTAATCCAAGAGGGCGGCTAGGTCGCCGAATCCAGCTAGAAGTTTCCGTTCATCCGAGTACGCAAGTCGCGAAACGACTTCGTTCACTGGAAACCACGCGACTTCGTCCACCTCGAGAGGTTGAGGCGCTAGATGGCCTCCGGTCTCGGTGAAGAGGAAATGATGAACCGTCTTGTGGATTCGCTTTCCATCCGCCATAAACCAGAAATCGATCACTCCTAGCGAGCGAGCGATGACGCTTTGGATGCCAGTCTCTTCGGCCACTTCGCGCAGTGCGGCATCTTCTGGTGTTTCGCCCAACTCGATGTGACCCTTCGGGAGCGACCAGAGCGTCCGTCCCCGCTTATCCTTACGTCCGATCAGTAGCCCAGTGTTTCGATCTGAACTTAAAACCAATCCACCGGCGCTGATCTCCTCGACTTTTCTCACCCGGACTTTGGCGCTCTTGTTCGGGTGCGGCGGTCCAGGCTTAGGGGCTGGCGAGGTGCCCTCATTGATCGTCACACTGGTCAGCGTAACGATCGAGGTCCTACTCGTCCTACCCTTAGACGCGATGAGTACACGAGGTAGACCCACAGTTCCGCTTTCGGCCGCGCAGACTCTGGCGATGGGTGAGTTGCTAAGGGTGGCGCCCGCTGCGAGCGCTCTGGCTGGGCGGTTTCTCCAAGCCGGCTTCAAGTTGGCTCTAGTCGGAGGATCGGTGCGAGACGCGCTCCTTGGGCGTCTTTCAGCGGATTTGGATTTCACGACCGACGCCAAGCCAGAACAGACCCGAGCAATTCTGGCCAAGTGGGCCGATGCCATCTGGGAGACCGGAGCCGCCTTCGGAACGATCGCGGCGAAGAAGGGAAGAGGAAATCCAGTCACGATCGAGATCACGACCTATCGCAGCGAGGTCTATCTCGATGAGAGTCGGAAGCCACAAGTTGCTTTCGGCGAGAGCCTCGAGGGAGATTTGCACCGACGCGACTTCACGATAAATGCGATGGCGCTCGAACTGACTACCTCCGAGCCGACCTTTATTGATCCGTACGGCGGTCTTAGGGATCTGACCTTGAAGTTGCTTAGGACACCGGCAAAACCCGAACTCTCATTCTCTGATGACCCCCTTCGAATGATGCGGGCGGCCAGGTTTGCGGCTCAACTCGACTTTATTGTCGACGAGGCAGCGCTTGACGCGATTGTTTCGATGAAAGAACGGATTGCCATTGTCTCTGCCGAGCGCGTGCGGGATGAGTTCGTGAAACTCTTAATGTCCGACTCCCCTCGGTTGGGATTGTCGATCTTGGTAGAGAGCGGTTTAGCGGAGTACGTCATTCCGGAACTTCCCAGACTCAAACTAGAAATCGACGAGCACCATCGTCACAAGGATGTCTACGAACACTCGCTAACTGTTCTAGAGAAGGCAATTGCGCTAGAGGAGCGGGTCGGTGGACCCGATTTAGTCCTCCGCTTGGCAGCGCTCTTACATGACATCGGCAAACCTAAGACACGCGCCTTCGTTCCCGATGGTGGTGTCTCATTCCACCACCACGAGGTGGTTGGCGCGCACCTGGCCAAGGCACGTTTGAAGGCGCTCCGCTTCGATAAGCAGACGGTTGATGATGTCTCATCTCTCGTCGAATTACATTTGCGCTTCCACGGTTACGGCGCAGGTGAGTGGAGTGATAGTGCCGTACGAAGGTATGTGCGGGATGCGGGTCCGCTCTTGGAGCGCTTGCACGTCCTGACTCGTTCTGATTGCACAACACGGAACCAGAAGAAGGCAAAAGCGCTCGCTGATTCTTACGATGATTTGGAAGATCGCATCGCCCGACTGGGCGAAGAAGAAGAGCTTGCCTCAATGCGACCGGACCTGGATGGCACATCGATCATGGATATTCTTGGAATTCCGCCATCAAGGATCGTCGGACAGGCCTACGACTATCTACTAGAGCTCCGTATCGAGAACGGACCGCTTGGTGTGGAGCGAGCTACCGAAGAGTTGAAGAAGTGGTGGGCAGGTCGGGCTTAAACCGCCGCCCCGTAAGCAGAGTGCTGTAGCCCAAGAAAGCAAGCGCGACTCCCACAGGGACCGCCACCCCTCTTCCGCTGGGTGCAATCATTTGCGCGGCAGCTGTAGCTCCAAAGACGATACAAATATTTACCACCACGTCATAGACAGAGAAAACGCGCCCACGGAAGGCGTCTTCCACATGATGCTGGACTAGCGCATCACACGTAACTTTTACCGCCTGGCCGCACGCCGATGCCCAGAGAGCGAGTAGCGGAAGTGTGATTGCACTCGACCAAGCGATCAAGAGTATTGGAACGGCGCCTAAGGCCATATTGATTCGTAGCCACCGGTGCCGGCCCAACTTTTGAACAAGCGGTGGAGTGACCACAGCACCAAGTACCACGCCAATTCCGGCCCCGGTAATGACTGTGGCAAGACCGGCTAGTCCTCGGTCTGGGAAACTGGGGTCGTGGAAGAAATTCCGCTCCATGAGCAACGCCGCGACCGTAAGCGCTGTGATACCGCCACGCTGGATTGCCACGGCGATGATGGCGAGGGCTGAATCGGTTCTGCTCCGCAAGTATCGAATCCCTGAGCCAAGATCGATGAGGCCGTCAACAATGGCTCGACGGTTGTGCGCTACAGCAAGTTCGTCGGGATTTGGGCCGAGCGAATCTCTACCCAATCTAAGGGCTAACAACGCGGCGATCAGGTACCCCAAACTTGCTATCAGGACCAGGAAACCGTCGGCTCGATCAGAGGCGAGGAAACCTTCAAAGATCCGTCGCAGAAAGTAACCAGTGCCGCCGCCAATGACCGTTGCCATGGTGCCACCTGTCACGGCTAACGCATTCGCCGCTACGAGTACCTCGCGTTCAACCAACCTTGGTAGTCCAGCTGAGAGCCCAGCCAGGACTAAGCGGTTGATCCCGAAGGCCACCAGTACGACGGCGACAAAAATTGCCCCGGTTTCACCTTTGATCAACAGGTAGGCCACTAGAAGCAGGTCAAGCGCCCTAATTGCATTTGCGAACAGGATGATCTGACGTCGCGGAAAACGATCCAGGACCGTGCCGATAAATGGCCCTACTAGGGAGTAAGGCAGAAGCATGAGGGCAAAGGCACCTGCGGCGGAACCGGCACTGGCTTGTCGCTCAGGTGAGAAGAGGACAAAAGAGGCGAGCGCGCTCTGATAGAGCCCGTCCATTCCCTGTGAAGTCCATCGAAGGGTCAGCAGGCGAACAAAAAGAGAATGACCAGAGAGATTAATGCGCAGTTTCTCTCTGGTCATTCCCCAAGAGTAAGCGGAAAGGTGTGTTCGCCCCGTGATTATCGGTCGATGCGCCCTGCAATGAAATCCTCGACAGCGTTACGTGCATCATCGTCAAAGTATTGGACTGGGGGCGACTTCATGAAGTATGAAGCGGCCGAGAGAATTGGTCCGCCGATTTTGCGATCGAGTGCAATCTTCGCGCAGCGAATCGCATCGATGATTACGCCGGCCGAGTTGGGGGAATCCCAGACCTCGAGTTTGTATTCGAGCATTAGTGGGACATCGCCGAAGGCTCGCCCTTCAAGGCGAACATAAGCCCACTTGCGATCATCAAGCCAAGAGACGTAGTCGGATGGGCCGATGTGGACGTTCCCCTTGCCGATATCTTGCGAGAGTTGCGAGGTAACGGCATTGGTCTTTGAAATCTTCTTCGACTCTAAACGATCGCGCTCGAGCATGTTCATGAAATCCATGTTTCCGCCAACGTTGAGTTGGAGGGTGCGCTCGAGATTCACGCCACGATCTTCGAAGAGTTTGGCAAGTACGCGGTGGGTGATTGTCGCACCAACTTGGCTCTTGATGTCGTCGCCGATGATTGGCAGACCTGCAGCAGTGAACTTGTCGGCCCACTCCTTGGTACCTGCGATGAAGACCGGCAGTGCATTTACGAAAGCGACCCCGGCATCGATGGCACATTGCGCATAGAAGCGCGCCGCGTCTTCTGAGCCAACCGGTAAGTAGCAGACGAGCACGTCAGGACGGGCTTCCTTGAGAGCAGCCACGACGTCAACTGGATCTGCGGATGACTCTTCGATCATCTCGCGGTAGTACTTTCCGAGTCCGTCGAGAGTATGACCCCGTTGCACGAGGACTCCAGTAGAGGGCACATCGCTGAATCGAATCGTGTTGTTCTCGCTGGCAAAGATGGCTTCGGCTAGATCAGAGCCGACCTTCTTGGCATCTACGTCGAAAGCAGCTACGAACTTGATATCACGAACGTGATAAGGACCGAATTTGACGTGCATCAGTCCTGGCACTTTGCCGCTGGGGTCAGCGTTTTTGTAGTACTCCACACCCTGGATAAGGGACGAAGCACAGTTTCCGACGCCGACTATGGCGACTCGTATCTCGCTCATTTATTCATCTCTTTCTCTTCGTTTCTAGCGTTATCGATAAGTTCGTTTAGCCAGCGGACTTCGCGCTCCACTGCTTCTTCGCCGTGGCGTTGTAACTCCAACGTCCAGGCGTCCATCCGCTCCCTACCCCGGCCAAGCGACTCGCGGATGGTTTCGAGTCGTTCCACGAGGCGGGTGTGGCGCCCTTCCAGGATGCGCACGCGAACGCGGACGTCGGTCTGGGAGAAGAGGGCGAAACGGACGGCAAAAGAGTCGTCATCCCACTCCTTGGGTCCGGTCTGAGCCAGGAGCGCATTTAACCGCTCTTTCCCAGCAGCTGTAAGTGAGTAGGAGATTCGAGCCCGCGGATTGGCTCCCCGATGGACTCCGAGTGCGGCCCGCTCATCGACTTGGAGGTAGCCACTCTCAGTCAACTCCCTGAGTGCTGGGTAGAGCGAGCCGTACGAGAGGGAACGAACCTGTCCGATCAGGGCTAAAGTACGTTTCCGCAGTTCGTAACCGTGGAGCTCACCCTCTTTGAGGGTCCCGAGAATCGCCAATTCAAGGGTCTGGCTCTTCCTGCTCGCCATCTCGCCCCCAAAGTACTAATCGCTGGTGCGATATATCGCCACGATATAAGAGCCGTCCTGGTGAAGCAAGTCCTTTGTGCTTTGTCGCTTACCCTTTCCTCTGTGTCCAATCCGCTGCAGGCCCGAGATGTGATCGATTACGCCTTAACCAGGCGTTCGGTCCTGCTCGAGCTCTTCCGCGGGTCTAGCCACTTCTCCGATGCCTGTGACGCGGATCCTTATCTGCGTTTGGCCGGAAAATTTCACGGCGAGGCCACAAGTCGGAAGTGCCCCGTCTGCCGACGGCGGGAGTTGGTTGAGCTCCGCTACACCTTTGGCGACGAGTTGGGGCAGTACTCGGGGCGAATCAAGTCCAGAGACGAGATTGGGGAGATGGCCAGTCAATTTGGCGAGTTTCGGGTCTACACCGTCGAGATCTGTCTTGATTGCGGCTGGAATCATCTAGTCAATTCATTCTTACTTGGTGATGGTGTCCCAAGGAAACCGCCCCGAAGGGTTCGTACGCTCGAAGATGAGTGGGGAAGGTAGCGTTCACCCATGGCCACCCCCCATCCATCGCGCCAAAGATTAGTTCTGCGCTGGGCACTTCTACTCGGTGGTCTACTTTTTTTTGCTGGGCTAGTTACGCTCATCGCCGCATATGTGACTGTCAAAATTCCGAACCCGAATAACTTCACAACTGGGCAAGCGACAATCATTCAATTCTCTGATGGTTCAGAGATCGGGCGCCTGGGTGCCCAGAATCGAGTGAGCGTCCCACTTGCCCGCATTCCGCTGCAGGTTCGTCAGGCCGTGATGGCGGCTGAGAATCGAAGTTTCTATACAGATCACGCAATCAATCCCTTCGGTATTTTGCGTGCGCTCTACCACGACTTGCGCGGTGGCTCCCTACAAGGAGGGTCAACCATCACCCAGCAGTACGCCAAAACCGCCTTCCTTACCTCCGCACGCACTCCCACCCGCAAACTAAAAGAACTGATCATTTCGATCAAGTTGGAGAACCAACTCTCCAAAGATCAGATTCTTGAGGATTACCTAAATACCATTTGGTTCGGTCGAGGAGCATACGGGGTTGAATCCGCGTCTCAACAGTACTTCGGTCGCGATGTAGACCAACTGACTCTTGAACAGGGCGCAGTGATAGCCAGCATCCTCCGCTCTCCTGGGTATTACGACCCTTCCTACGGTGCTCGGAATCAAGCCCGGTTGGCTGCAAGATTCAAGTATGTAATCCAGGGCATGGTGGATTCGGGTTGGATCACCAAGCAGAGGGCAGCGATAGCCAAACTTCCAAAGGTTAGGGATCGAGCGACGAGTGGAACCTACGGGGGGCCTCGTGGATATTTGCTCATGACCGCCCAGAGCGAATTGAGCAAGCTTGGTTTCACTGAGGACCAGATCCTGATCAGCGGTTTGCGAGTACGTACGACCTTCCAGAAGCGGGCGCAACAGTCTGCCGAAGATGCAGTTGCTGCACAGAGGCCAAGGAGCGCGCCCGCAGACCTTCACATTGGCTTAGCGGCTATCACGCCTGGTACCGGTGCAGTCGTTGCTATGTATGGCGGCGAGGATTACCTAAAACGTCAACTGAATGACGCGACCCAGAGCATCGCTCAGGCGGGCTCCACTTTCAAACCTTTCGCGCTGATTGCGGCTCTTGAGGCCGGAATTGGCTTAAATACCAAGTGGAATGGCAATTCGCCAAAGACTTTTGACATAAATGGAAAACCCTACGTGGTTGGCAATTACGGCAAACGGTCTTTTGGTGATATTACGTTGCTGAAGGCGACCGAAAGTTCAGTGAATACCGTCTACGTACCCTTAGGTATCCAAGTAGGGCCGGACAAGATCGTCGATGTCGCACGGCGCGCAGGGATGCCGGATACCGTTGCGCTGATGCCGACTCCGTCAGTAGTTCTTGGGTCGGCTAGTCCGCACGTGATCGATGTTGCTAGTGCTTTTGCAACCTATGCCGCGCAGGGTGTTTATGCCAAGCCATATTTCATTGACTCGGTGCAGGGTCGGAACGGAGGGGTGCTTTATCAGGCCAAGCCACAAGGGCAGGAGGTCTTTGCCAAGAATGTCATGGCCGACCTCACCTACGCGCTGAAAGCGGTCGTAGATTATGGTTCAGGATTTGAAGCAAGAAAACTGAATCGCCCTGCAGCTGGGAAGACTGGGACAAGCGACAATAACGCCTCTGCTTGGTTTAGCGGGTTCACACCACAGTTGGCTACTTCAGTTGCGTTTTTTCGAAACGATGCCACCCAGAATCTCCATGGTATTGGCGGCCTGAACTCGGTCACTGGAGGCTCATTTCCCGCGCGAATTTGGACGGCTTTTATGCGCGGAGCGCTAAAAGGACAACCGGTTCTGCAATTCCCGACGGCGGTCCATATTTCAGGCACTCTCCCAACTCCGGTCGCGGTAATCGTTAACGGGGTTCCAACAACTGAGCCGATCCCTGGCGCAACAGTCACGCCAACACCCACGGGCACTTCTACGATAACGCCGCCCACTACTGCAACTCCGACTCCGATGCCGAGCACTACTCCGTAATTGAATCGAATCTCGTCGCTGTGTGGCGCACGGCCACTTCGATGTCGGTACCAACACTGGGTGCCGATTCACCTGCTAAGAGAAGTAGTGAGCATTGCATGTGCGGTGGCTCCGCAAAATGGAGTCTTTTTCCGTTGAACGAATAGGGACTTCGTTGAATACCTGCTGCAGCCAGTAACGCTTTACCCACCACCTTTATCCGGCCAAAAAATGATAGGTCGCTTGGTGGGGATTCAAGTCCGATTCCATGTTCCGTTCCACCAGATACGATTAGCAGCCAACCATTTTTTCTAATACGTCGTTGTCGGTAGCCAATTCGATCACCGCTGTTTATTCGGTGGCGATCCAACACGGTTGCCGTCGTTTTGAGGGATTCGCTTGCGCCAAGCCAGAGTGCAGTGCCGACTCGTTCCAAGAAAGTTAACGCTGGAAATTGGGTTCGGAGGCTAGTGAGATCTGATAGCGAGATGTGTGAAACCCAGATCGTGTGATCGAACGAGGCGGCCGTAATCTGCACCGCAAAAATTTCTTCAAGTACCGGCGCGACCATTTCTCTGGTACTACGAACTGGTGCGAGAGGTAGATGGAAAGCCAGCCCGCGGCAGTTAAGGCCACTGATCAACTTCGAAAGCTCGCCGAATTCAGTGCGGGCAATTCCGTGCCTCAAGGTGTCGGTTAGAAGTTCTACTACAACCGGAGCCTGGTCGTGCCAAGTGTTGATTGCCTCAATGCTTGAAAGAGTATGGACAGCCCTTGGAACACGGGGTTGGTCCGCTCTCCAAGGGACGAGAATCAGGATCTCACCGACAAAGAGTGCTCCAATGTCGTCTGCTTCTTCGCTGGTGCCGACTGCGATTATTTGGCTTCCAAGTCGCTTCGCTTCATGGACGAGTCGCGCGGTGCCGAGGCCATAGCCACCACCTTTGATTACTGGGACCAATCCTGGGTGTTGGGCTTTGAAAGTATCAAGATGGGCTTGCCATTTTGCTCTGTCAATATGCAGGGAGAGACCCATACGCCGCACTCTACCTGCGTAGACGGAGTAGCAGAGCGAAGACGAGTGACCAGAATCTACTGATCTGGTAATCCCACTCACCGAGGTATTCGACAGCTTGGCCGCCGACTCCCAATTTGAATTGGATCAAACCAACATGCGGATCATTGGGGTCTAGCGTTGAGGTTATTCCGCGTAAGTCGTAAATCAATGCGCCGGAGTCAAGCGCATCTTGCATCATTCTCCACTGGATGGCGTTGCTTCCGCGTGCCTCCCGACCGTGCGTTGTGGAAGCGCCGTACGAATACCACGCATGATCACCAACCCGAACCATGATTGTGGAAGCGACTGTTTCACCTTGCCACTTAGCCAAATAGAGAGTGATGCGACCGGGATCCTCTGCCCGCATGGCATCCCACATTCTCTGGAAATAGCCAAGCGGCCTTGGTATGAATCCGTCGCGCTCGGCCGTCTCCGCATAAACCGCATGAAAGAGATCAAGATCTTCCCGCGATCCAAGTTCTATTGCCACACCCTCCTTCTCTGCCCGCTTAAGGTTTCGTCGCCACAGTTGATTGAATCCAGATAGCAAGTCATCACGGCTAACGCCCGCTAAGGAGAGTTGATATACGAATTGGGGTTGCCCAAGACCAAAACCGTCTTCAATTTTAGGCGCTTGCCACCCGGCTGATTTCAAATGATTGCAGAGCGTAATTACCTCTGGGTTCGCATCGTCTGGAGTTAGCTCACTCAGTTTCGCTATCTCCTTGCTTGCCAGCGCCGCCTTCATCGTCTGTGCGGACCAAGAAGACTTCTCGACCAGAGGTCCGATTCTTATGAGAAAGACGCCCTCTTGCTTCGCATACTCGATGAGTAGCAACAACGCTTCGTCGATTTCGCCGATTGGACCATGCCAATTTAGTAGGGGGCCTTCAGGTATATAGCCAAACCACTTTGGGAGTTTGGGAATTTTGCGCATAAGGATTAGTGCAGCCCCTACCAAATGATCACCATCAAACCAGCCGATGCTCTCGCTCTTCCAGTCAGATTTGACCACTCCCCACGCTGGAGTTTGGAGAAATGAAGCACTCGGCAGTGAGTTCACGTATGCAAGGTGCTGTTCTTTGGTGATTGGCACGATACGTAAAGTCATTAATTCGTTCTCGCCGCCAATCTGGCACGTAGGAAGGAAATGTCGGCCGCTTGTGCGAATTCATCACCCGGTGTTTCTACGATCGCTGTGGCCCGGGCTTGATAGATGATCTCTGACACAAGTCCAGCGTCGAGTTGATTGATGAATTGGTCGTCGTTGGCAAGATTGGCATGTCGATCTCGGCCCGAATTCGCCTCGTCTCTACTTCCATTGGCGTGGATAAGATCGATCCGTCCGGTCGCACCCAGAACATCTGCGACAAGCGTCTCCATATTGAGACCGCCGGCATGCGCGTGGCAGGTATCGAGACAGAATCCAGCGCCGTACTCCGTGGCGACTTCAAAAAGGCGCGCTATCGAGTCGAGCCGACGAGCCATCGCACGCTCGCCACCCGCAGTGTTTTCGATAAGCACCGGAACATCTGACTCCAATTGCGCAAGCGCCTTACCCCAATTTGCATAACCGACGGCAGAGTCATCCCCTTCTTGCAAATGACCACCGTGGACAATGACGCCAGCAGCGCCAAAAGTGCTCGCCAATTTGAGTGTCTTATTAAGCAATGACCGACTTGGGATACGCACCTTGTTATTGGTGGTCGCGACGTTGATGACGTACGGAGCGTGGACATAGAGTTGGACACCAGCAGCCTTGGCTGCGTCACGGAGGGCGCTGGGACCGTCAGGATAGGCCAATTCAGGGGCCGACCAAGACTGAGGATCGCCAAGAAAGAACTGAACCGCATCGGCCGATCGAGCCTTGGCCCCAGCAATTGGGTCGAGAGCGTCGAAGGCTGCACCAACGCGACCAAGGTATTGAGACATGCATTAAAGCCTACGGCGGTGGATGGAGATTTCTTCCCTGGCGGTAGGAACAGGTAGCCTTACCCAACCAAACCCGGAGAAGTTTCAGTTTTCAATGGGGCTCGGCTCGAAGGTTTTGGCTTTCGCGGTCGAGTTGGCGCAGCAACCCTCCTGCCACGGAGAGACCGTGGCCGTATAGTCCGAAGGAGGTGGGTTAACGCATGCGTCACTATGAAGTAATGGTGATCCTCGATCCAGAGTTGGAAGAACGAACGGTCGCCCCAAGCCTCGAGACATATCTAAAGATCGTCCGAGATGCAGGTGGCACCGTCGAAAAGGTCGACATTTGGGGTCGTCGTCGCATGGCTTACGAAATTGCCAAGAAGCCAGATGGCATCTACGCAGTTCTCGAAATGAATTGTGAACCGGCTGCGGTACGAGAGTTGGACCGTCAACTCAACCTCAACGAAGCCGTACTACGCACCAAGGTAATCCGTCCCGAACTGCGCTGACGCGCCTAACTGAAGGGGGAGTCCACGGCATGGCTGCTGGAGACACCGTCATCACAATTGTCGGCAATCTCGTCGACGATCCTGAACTTCGCTTCACCCCTTCGGGTGCGGCAGTCGCAAAGTTTCGGATTGCGTCAACTCCGCGTTATCTCGATAAGGCCACCAACGAATGGAAAGATGGCGACTCGCTTTTCTTGTCGTGCAATGTCTGGCGTCAAGCAGCGGAGAACGTTGCCGAATCCCTTCAACGTGGCATGCGAGTAATCGTTCAAGGCCGGCTAAAGCAACGCTCTTATGAAACAAAAGAGGGCGAGAAGAGAACCGTTTTCGAAGTAGAGGTTGATGAAGTAGGTCCATCTCTACGGAATGCCACCGCTAAGGTCGCAAAGACTGGTCGTGGCACTGGCTCGAATAATTCAACCGCAGCAAGCACCGAAGACCCATGGGCAACTCCCTCGGGTAGTTGGGGCGCACCTGCTGGATCGATGGACGAGCCCCCGTTCTAAATAGAAATGACCATTCCCGCTACAGAATCAAACCTGATTCACGGGCGGGGCATCCAACAATTGGAGCACCACGATGGCCAAGCCACCGGTAAAAAAGTTTAAGAAGAAGGTCTGCACCTTCTGCAAGGACAAAGTCACCTACATCGACTACAAAGACACTGGTCTATTACGCAAGTACATCTCTGACCGCGGCAAGATTCGGGCGCGTCGAGTGACTGGCGCATGTGTTCAGCATCAGCGCGATATCGCTCAAGCGGTGAAGAATAGCCGTGAAGTTGCTCTTCTCCCCTACACCTCGACCGCGCGCTAGGAGGATGTCATGAAACTCATCCTTACCCACGAAATAACTGGTCTAGGTACTGCGGGCGACGTCGTCGAAGTTAAAGACGGCTATGCACGGAACTTCCTGCTACCTCGAGGCGACGCAATCGCTTGGAGTTCAGGTGGGGCTAAGCAGATCGATGGAATTCGTCGTGCGCGGAGCGCTCGCGAAGTCCGCGACCTCGACCATGCGCAGGAGATCAAGTCGGCTCTTGAAGGCGCTCCAGTCAGGTTGCCAGTGAAAGCTGGCGAGGCTGGTCGACTCTTTGGTTCAGTGACCCAGAAAGATGTTGCCTTTGCGGTACGACAAGCTGGCGGACCTGAAGTCGATCGGCGTCGGATCGCCCTCGACGATCACATCAAGACCCTCGGTACCTACAAGGTGAAGGTAACCCTGCACCCAAAGGTGACCGCCACGATCAACCTTGAGGTTGTCAAGGCTTAGGTTCATGGGTAGTTACGCGTAGTAAATTTTGCAAGATACCTCGTTGACGGGGAGCGGCTTAGCCGCTCCCCGTCCGCTATTTGAGACGGGAAATAATTTCGTTCATCCACAGTTTCTAAAATCAGCCTCGCCGGTCTGACCTGGCTCTTTGCAGGCATGTCGCTTGCTCATCCACAAACTGTCAACACCCTATCCACACCTAACTACCGGCTTTCCAACATCCCTACCCACACCTTTATCAACAGGCAAGGTGACGCTCGAGGAGAAGGTGCGTACGGTGCCTGTCGGTGGTCGCGCCGATGATGTAAGACGTGCCAGATCAGGAGAAATGATGAGTGTTGCGGAGTTCCCTCGCGATACCGAGTACGAGCGCATCCCCCCGCAGGACATCGCAGCCGAGCAGTGCGTGCTTGGTGGCATGCTCCTGTCCAAAGATGCAATTGCCGATGTGGTCGAAACAATTCGCTCCCGCGATTTTTATCGTCCGGTTCACGAATCCATCTTTGATGCGATCCTAGATTTATACGCGCGCGGTGAGCCGGCTGATCCAGTGACTGTTGCAGCTGAATTAACCAAGCGTGGTGAGATTGGCAAGGTCGGCGGTGCCCCGTATTTACATACGCTGATTTCATCTGTGCCCACGGCGGCAAACGCTGGCTACTACGCTCGAATCGTTCGGGAACGCGCGATCCTTCGCCGACTCGTTGCCGCCGGCACCAAGATCGTTCAACTCGGCTATGCCGTTGAAGGCGATGTAGATGACGTCGTGGATGCCGCACAGGCCGAAGTATTCGCAGTAACAGAGCGACGCGTCAGTGAAGATTATGTGATTCTCAACGATCTTCTGCCGGAAGCACTCGATGAGATCGAATCGATCGGCACTCGTGGTGGTCAGATGATTGGAGTCCCTACTGGGTTTGCAGATCTTGATGATCTCACCAACGGGTTACACCCAGGACAGATGGTCGTTATCGCCGCGCGGCCGGCAATTGGCAAGTCAACACTTGGTCTGGATTTGGCACGTTCGGCTTCAATCAAGAACGGGCTTGCTTCGGTGATATTCAGCCTCGAGATGGGGCGGAACGAGATCACAATGCGCATGCTTTCTGCTGAATCGCGCGTGCCACTCCAGCATATGCGGAGCGGTACGATGAACGATGAGGAGTGGGCCAGGCTTGCGCGGCGGATGGGCGAGATCTCCCAGGCACCGCTTTTCATCGATGATTCACCCAATATGACGATGATGGAGATCCGGGCAAAGTGCCGACGTCTCAAGCAACGTCATGATCTTCGCTTGGTGATCATTGACTATTTGCAGTTGATGACTAGCGGTAAAAAAGTTGAGAGTCGTCAGCAGGAAGTCTCTGAGTTCTCGCGACAACTTAAATTGTTGGCCAAAGAACTCGGCGTTCCAGTAGTCGCGATCAGTCAGTTGAACCGTGGTCCAGAACAACGTACCGACAAGAAGCCGATGCTCTCTGATCTACGTGAATCAGGTTCGATCGAACAGGACGCAGACATGGTGATCCTGCTTCACCGCGAAGACGCTTACGACCGAGATCATCCACGCCAAGGTGAGGCTGATCTAATCGTTGCCAAACACCGAAATGGTCCGACGCGTACAGTCACCGTCGCATTCCAAGGCCACTACTCGCGCTTCGTGGATATGGCCGCAAATATTTGACTAGTGCCGAGCGGTGGCTTTGCTCACCCCGAGCGGTGGCTTTGCTCACCCCGAGCGGTGGCTTTGCTCACCCCGAGCGGTGGCTTTGCTCACCCCGAGCGGTGGCTTTGCTCACCCCGAGCGGTGGCTTTGCTCACCCCGAGCGGCTGAAGGGCGCTTGTGGCCGTGACGCGAAGGCCTCCATCCAGAAGTCGGGCGGTCACGCCCTGCTCTTGGGGGTTGACGGTGACGGTGAGGCGCTGTGATCCGAACGTAGGTGCAACCAGGCGGTAGGCGAACTCGTGCCTGAGCATTGAGATGCCTGCTCGACGGATGGCTTCGCCCATCAGCAGCGCTTGAAGTGGACCATGGACAACCAAGTCCGGGTAGCCCTCCTCGGCGGAATAGGCGCGGTCGTAGTGGATTCGGTGCGCGTTATAGGTGAGTGCGGAGAAGCGAAATAGCACCACCGGGTCGACCTCGAACCCGAGACGGACGTCCTTGTGAGGCTCTGCCTCTGGAGGGCTCGGTTCCGTGGCCGGCTGGGGTAAGAGTCTGGAACCCGGGGCCCGGTACACAATGTCCTGTTCGTCGACGATGGCTAGGGCGTCGGCCTGGTGGATGTCGCTGCGCACTGTCACGAATGTCAGTAGGCCAGACTTGCCCTGCTTCTCGACGCTCTTGGCTACTCGAGTGGTCCTGGTCGCAGTCTCACCAAATCGCAACGGCGCATGCGTCGTGACCCGGCCTCCCGCGAACATCCGCAGATGTCCCGGCTCAGGAGGAGCCGGGATGCCATGCGACGGATGCCCGTCGTGACCGAGTTCGCTTTGGCGCCGCCGCTCCAACAGGTAGATCCAGTGCCACAGTGGCGGTAGGACGTCGCCCTCGTCCGACGAGGGGGTGTCGATGTCCAGCAGGCCAGCCAGGGCTTCAGCGGGCTCTGGAGTTATTGTCTCTGTTCGTATGGTCTGTGCCACTGGTTGATTTGGGAGCGTGTTAGTTGTCATGGTTTGCCTCCATGGACGTTTGCCCCCTATGTCTACCAAATTCTGTCCGGATTGCAGACGTGTGTTGGCCGAGTGCTGGTATGGCGTTCATGGCGGCTTCGCGACCGCTCACCGCCACTGGCGGCAACAGTGAGCGAATCGGCCCCACCGGGGAGTCGACATCCCGCCAACGATCCCGCGCTTTCAACTGTGGGTGGTCCGCAAACTCCTGCATGGTGCGCATGCGGGCATTGGCGATCCCCACCTCATCGAGGAGCTCGACCACCTGCTCCGCCGTCATGGTCGATATTGCCGCCTCGATCAAAAGGGTCAAATCCTCGTTGTTTTCGACCCTTTGAGGGTTTCTGGCAAATCGCGAATCATCAGCCAGTCCGGGTCGGGCAAGTACCCTGGCGCAGAGTGCGGCCCACTCCCGCTCGTTCTGAACGCCGATGAAGACCTGTGAACCATCGCCCACCTGATATGGACCGTAGGGAGCGATCGAGGCGTGTCGCGCGCCGCTGCGAGGAGGGGGCGTCCCTCCATAGTTGGCAAAGAGGTATGGCTGGCTCATCCATTCTCCTAGCGCGTCGAGCATGGCGACATGCAAACTCGTGCCCTGGCCGGTGCACTCCCGCTCGTACAGCGCGGTAAGGATGCCGGTGTAGGCGTACATCCCGGCCGAGATGTCCGCGATGGAAACGCCGACCTTCGCCGACGCCTCGGGTGACCCGGTCACAGACAGCAGACCCGCCTCGCACTGTACGAGCAAGTCGTAGGCCTTCTTGCTGTGATAGGGGCCTTCTTCTCCATATCCGGAGATAGCACACGTGATCAACCGCGGGTGCCGGGCGCGCAAGGTGGGCTCATCCAGCCCCAGACGCGTCATGGCCCCTGGGATGAGGTTATGAACAAACACGTCTGCGCGGGCGAGTATAGCCTCAAAGACACCGCGGTCAGATGCGTCCTTGATATCGAGCGTCACGCTCTCCTTACCGCGGTTGAGCCAGACGAAGTAACTCGACATGCCTTTGACGGTCTCGTCGTAGTCGCGAGCGAAGTCCCCGCTTCCGACGCGCTCGATCTTGATCACCCGAGCACCGAGGTCGGCCAACTGGCGGGTCGCGAACGGCGCCGCGACGGCCTGCTCCAAGGCGACGACGGTTATTCCTTCCAAGGGCAGGCTCATGATCCCTCTGGAAGGTGGGAAACGGTTTGGGGGAAACGTTCTGCATGGGCGAGCACCCTGCGTGCCCGTTCCAAGACGGGCCTGTCGATCATCTGGCTGTCCAGACGGGTTGCGCCACCGGCCGCGTTCGCGACGATGCGACGAGCATTTGCCACTTCCTCCTTGGAGGGAGTGAACGCGGCTGTGACGTAGTCGACCTGGCCGGGATGGATGCACAACTTGCCTCCGAAACCAAGCCTGCGGGCCGTTGCCGCGGCGATTCCGGCAGCGGCCAGATTATCCAGGTCGGCGGTGGCCCCGTCGATGGGTGGTGAGATTCGTGCTGAGCGCGAAGCGACCACCAGCGTGGACCGCGCATACAGAAGGGCGAGATCGTCTAGCGAGGTCTCCACATCGAGGGCGAAGTCGATGGGACCGAACGCCAGGCGCACGACACCGCTCGTTGCGGCGATCTCATATGCACGGTGCACTCCCAATGCCGTCTCGATCAGCGCCACGATGGGAATGATCCCTCCGAGATCAACTGCCAGCGCAGCGAGGCATTTGGGGTCCTCGGCCTTAGGTACCATCACGGCCCTGAGTCCAGGCAGACCGATCAGTGCGGCGCAATCCTGTTCGTACCAGGGGCTACCGACCGCATTGATGCGTACGGTCGCCGTTCCCGTCCCGGCCAGCCACTGCGCCACTTCGATGCGTGCGTCCGCTTTAGTATCGGGCCCGACCGCATCCTCCAGGTCGCACACCACTGCATCTGCTCCGCTGCGGGCTGCCTTCTCGAACCGATCCGAGCGATCACCCGGGACGAATAGCACTGACCGGGCCTCGGCTATCCCTGGCCGAGAGGAAAATGAAGCCTCGACTGCAGTAGTCATGTCAGGGAGCCACCGACCCACGACCGATGAGCTGGCGCGTGATCACGTTGCGCTGAATCTCGTTGGTCCCCTCGCCAACGATCATCAGGGGAGCGTCGCGGAAGTACCGCTCTACGTCGAACTCAGTCGAGTAGCCGTATCCGCCATGGATCCGCATGGCGTCAAGGGCGATCTCCATCGCGGTCTCGGAGGCGAACAGTTTGGCCATTCCGGCTTCCATGTCGATTCGTTCACCGGCGTCGAAGCGCCGTGAGGCATAGAGCACCAACTGACGCGCAGCGACGAGTTTGGTGGCCATGTTTGCCAGATAGTTTCCGATCGATTGGTGCTTCCAGATCGGGACCCCAAAGCTCTCGCGTTCCTGCGCATATTGAAGCGAATCCTCAAGGGCGGCCCGACCGACGCCCAGCGCTCGCGAGGCCACCTGGATACGACCGATTTCTAGCCCCCGCATCATCTGCGCGAACCCCTGGCCCTCCGTTATGCCCAGCAACGTGGACGTGGGCACCCGGAAGTCGTCGAACGCGAGTTCGCAACTTTCCACTCCCTTGTAGCCCAGTTTGGGGAGGTCTCGGGAGACTGATAACCCGGGGCCCTTCTCGATCAGCAGGACACTGACACCCTTGTGTGAAGGTGTGGCGGCCGGGTCGGTCTTGCACATGAGTGCGATGAGCTGAGAGTGTCGGGCGTTGGAGATCCACATTTTGGAACCGTTGACGAGGTAGTCATCACCGTCCCGGATCGCGGACGTCCGCATGGCCTGGAGGTCGGAACCACCTCCAGGTTCGGTCAGGGCCATCGTCGCCCGAATCTCACCGGTCACCATGCGGGGAAGATAGGTGTCCTTCTGCTCGTCGGTGCCGTAGTCCAGGATCAGTTTGGCTACGACAGTATGTCCACCCATTGCTCCGGCCAGGCTCATCCACCCACGCGACAGTTCCTCTGTGATCAGCGCGTAGCAGGGGGTGCTCACCTTGCCGTCGCCCCAAGGCTCGGGAATGGCCAAGCCGAAGATACCCAAGTGCTTCATCTGTTCAATGAGTTTTTCTGGGTAGGTGTTGGTGTGGTCCAAGACTTGGACTACCGGCTTCACCTCGCGGTTGACGAAGTCACGAACCAATTCGACGAAAGCCTGCTCTTCCTCGCCTAGTCCCTCCATGGGATTCCCTCTCAATAGGTCCGAGCCGCATGAAGCAGCGTGACAGTTGGTTTGGTCTTACAAGTAGTGGTGCAGGATGTCTCCGGCAGAGGACCAGTCGATCGACTTGGAGTCCAAAGATGTGCCGACAAGGCAGTCCTGCACCTTGCGCATCAGCTCTGAGTCCGTTGGCGGCCGTTGAGGGGAGCCGGGCGGGAGTCGCAGGCGGGTACGGAAGACCTCCCCATTGGTGTGAACTTCCGCTTCAAGTTCACCATCGAGCAGCCAGTCGCCACCGTCTGTCAATTCGATATCGACGAGATTCATCAGGCGCTGCGCTTCGGGTCGCTGCGCTGCCTGGTCTGTGAAACTCGTGAATCCTTGGTGCGCGTCTAGTAGGGCGGCCGCCGCGGCGTACTCAAGACTGAACTTGGCCTCTAGTCCAGTAGTCGGGGCGTGGTGGATCAATGGCGTGACCGTACCCCTCGGTGTTCGCAACACAATCCGGCTCACCTGCTTGTGATCCAGGCCTTCTTTCATGAGCTCGGTTAGCGCACTGATTGGTCGTTGCAAGGCGTAGCAGCATGGGAATACCTTGATGGCCAGCCCGCCGGGTACTGCGGGTCCCGAAAAGTTGACCTCGCCTGGCTGGCCTCCGATCAACCGCATCCAGGCCTCGACAGCGCTGACATCGGCGCTGGCGCCAGCCGCGGCCAGCCGTGCCGCCCGAACTCCGGCGTCCGCGGCATAACCGACCTGTAGAGATTTGGCATCCGTTCCGAACGCCCGCTGGACTCCACCCGCGGCCGGCACTGCCAATGCCATCGCCGTTGCAAGCCGTTCGGCGTTTAATCCAAGTGCGATGCCGGCACCGATTGCGGCAGCCGGCGCTCCTGCCGTGCAGGTCGCATGCCACCCGGCTGCATAGTGCGGCCACCCAAGGGCGGTGCCTAGCCGGGCCATTACGCCGGCTGCGGCGAGGTATGCACGTGCGCCACCTCCGGCGGCAAGGACTGCGGGCAGACACACCACACTGATGTGTGCCGTCGACGCCATGTGCAAGTCGTCGAAGTCTAGAACATGCCCGGCAACTGCCCAGCGACCGGCGTCCGAAAGCGCTGCCGCAGCTGTGACCACCGGCTCGTCGCGTCCTGCGATCGCAACCGCGATGGTGTCCAGCAACGACCGATCGGCCAATTCGAGGTCGTCGCTGGTGGGAGCGAGGTTGACAGCCCACTCAGCCAGTTCGATAGCAACGGAAGTCACAACGTTTGCTCCTAAGAAGAGGAAGACACATGGCTAAGAAAAATGTACGGCCATTAACGCATAAGGTATGGCAATAAGTCAACCTTTGTGGGAAGTCGGCTCGGCGACAGGCGGCCGCGACGAACGAGGATTGGAGCGAGGAGCCACGTGTCACCTGCCAACTGGCAGTTCAAGGGCGACTGAAGGTGATCCGCGGCCACTCACGTCGGCTGTAATGGCGGAACATGCGATGGGCACAGACTCGCCGGGCGGGGAAAGGGGTCGTGCGCCGAACTAAGTGACGTTGCGGCGAAGGTGAACTCGGTAGGAATAGCGATCGGGGTGGAAGTGGCTTATCGCCAACTCAACCGGAATGCCGTTGGTATCAAAGTACATCCGATCCACCCTCAGCAGGGGTGTGTTGGGAGGCAGGTCCAAGCCTGCAGCGACGTCGCCAACAGCAGTCGCCACCGTGATGCTTTGTTCGGCATCCTGGATGGGCGCATCAAGAGCTTGGTCCAGTAAACCGATCACGGTTACCTGGCTCACTGTGCCTGATGCGGCCAATTCTTTGACATCGCCCAACTGCGCCTTGACCATTGGTGGCAGATAAACACTGGTGTGCGAGAACGGTTCATGATGGTGAAGGCGGAGAAATGTCGCCTTAACGACGTGGTCGTCCGGCAACCTGAGCCTACTTGCGGCTGCAGGGTCGACGGCCGCGCTAAGAGGCACCAGCACTTGCATCTCACTATCTGCCGAGAGCGCCATCAGGTCCTCGACGGAACCGAACTGACGCAAGTACCGTCCGTTGGATGGCGTAGCGAAGGTACCCCTTCCCGGCACGCGGAATACGAGGCCTTCGACGACTAGGTCCTGGAACGCGCGCCTTACCGTCTGGCGGCTGACCGAGTGCTGGGTTCCGATCTCGGCCTCGGTAGGCAGGGCCTCGTCGGCGGGGAACTGTTCACTTAGGATCTGGGAACGCAGATCGTTGTACACGCGACGAAATGCCGGCTCCGTCTTCTTCGCAGCGACCATCAGCCGACCTCCTCGCCTTCAGTCCAGTTGATCCACCTCCCTCAAGCGTACGGCTATTTGTGGCTATTGAGGTTACGAATACAAACACACTCGACCACCTCTGACCATCGGCGGTGCGCGACTCACGCGCCGGTGAACCGGCGGACTTCATCGGTAGGGGACCACGTTGGACTTTAGTTTGGGTGCGAAGTGGCTGGCCAGGGTAACCACGATCGGTGGTGCGGTGTCCCCATCAGTGTCCAGATTTAGTGCGCCAAAACCCTTGACGGGCACCGTAGCCTCCTGTACAAATGTGCTCACATATCGCCGATTTGGCGTGATGATCTAGGGTCTTTGTCCGGCGCAGGCACAGCCTCTGGTTTCGATCTCAGCGTGTACAACAACGGTCCGACTTTCGGTCGGCACTTGTTGGTTCGCCCAGGCACCCATCTACAGACAGCGTGGGTTCTGGCTACATGAAAGGGAATCACATCAATGGAACGCACTGACCGGGTTACGACCCAGATCCCTCGCGTGACTGTGAGGGACGTCAAACTCGCTACTTGGATCTGCTTCTTCGCATGGACCTTTGCGGTCTACGACTTCGTCCTGTTCGGCAACTTGTTGCCCAAGTTGGCCGCCGAACTGGGCTGGACATCCGCGAAGGCCACCGGCATTAACACGTGGGTGACGGTCGGCACCGCGCTCGTGGCGTTTGGTATTGGACCGATCGTGGACAAGGTCGGTCGCCGAAAGGGCATCATCGTCGCGGTCGCCGGCGCCGCTGTGGCTTCCGGTATGACGGCATTGGCCGGCTGGGTCGCCGGAGTGGTGGGTGGGCTCGGGATAGTACTCCTGATCCTGGTCCGCTCAATGGCGGGTTTGGGTTACGCCGAGCAGGCGATCAATGCCACCTACCTCAACGAGATGTTTGCCCAGACCCATGTGGACCCCGCTAAGGCTCGCCGACGAGGCCTCATCTATTCCTTGGTCCAGTCCGGCTGGCCTGTCGGGTCGGTGCTGGCAGCTGCATCCATCTACGTACTCTTCCCAATCGGCGGTTGGACCCTATGCTTCATCGTCGCAGTGTTCCCAGCACTGTTCATCGCCTTCGCCGGGCGTTATCTCAAGGAGAGCCCGCAGTTTGCTGCCCGTCACCTGGCAGAGCAACTGCTCGCAGAGGGTCGAACCGAGGAGGCGCACGCTCTGGCCACTGAGGTTGGCGTGGACCTGACCGACCGCTCCTTGCCACTGGCCTCGGCCTTCAAGGGTGAGTCTCTGCGATCAACCGTCGTCATCGGAAGTGCGTTCCTCCTCAGCTGGCTCGGCGTGCTCGCCTTTGCCATCCTGGGAACGTCTCTACTCACCGCGGCCAACGGCAAAGGCCTCGCCTTTAACAGCGCACTGGGCATTCTGGCCATCTCGAACGCGACCGCCTTTGCCGGCTATGTGTTTCACGGCTGGCTCGGTGATCGGATAGGTCGCCGCAACACCATTGCCATCGGTTGGATGCTCTCCGGGGCTTCCTTCAGCGGTATGCTCCTGGCCCCCAACGGGAACTTCGGCGTGATCATCGCCCTCTACAGCGCGGGTCTGTTCTTTCTGATTGGCCCTTACGCGGCGTTGTTATTTTTCAACGGCGAGAGCTTTCCAGTACACACGCGGGCCACGGGCGGTTCAATCATCAACGCTGCGGGACAAATCGGCGCGATCCTTGGTGGCGTTTTCATCACGCTTGCGCTGAACCGCAATTGGACCTGGATTCATGCAACCTTCGTCTGGGGCGTCCTGCCCATCTTCGCATCGGGTCTGATCATTCTGGGCGCTCGCAACGTTAACCCCCACAAGGTGCGGCTCGACTAAATATGAACACCAACGATCTGGATACTGAGGCGCACCCAACGGGATCTCGTGCCCCTGCGCTCACTGGCCGGGTCGGTTTTGTAGTGGGCGGTGCCAGTGGCATCGGCGCGGCAATCGCAGATGCGTTCCGGCACGAGGGAGCGCAAGTGGTCATTGGGGACCGAAACTCCGGTGCGGAGGTAGACGGCGCCCACGACGCCGTCTACCTCGATCTGCGCGACGAGGAGTCAGTAAAGACCGCCGTGAACCAGGTGATAGCTATGCATGGACGGATCGACATCCTGGTCAACTCCGCAGGAGTCCTCACCGAGGTGCCACTGGTGGACATGGCCGTTGACCAATGGAGTGAGACGATAGAAGTTGACCTCACAGGTGTCTTCCTAAGTTGCCGAGCCGTGCTGCCGCACATGATTGCTGCTGGTGGCGGCCGAATCATCAACATCTCCTCCCAACTCGGCATCAAGGGGGCGCAGGGGCTTACCCACTACAGTGCCGCCAAGGCTGGGGTCATTGGCCTGACAAAGGCGCTTGCCTTGGAGGTCGCGCAGTATGGGATTTTGGTCAATGCCATAGCTCCAGGACCGACTGATACACCACTGCTAGCCGGTATCAGTGAGCAGTGGAAGGTCGCCAAGCGCGCGACGCTTCCACTCGGACGCTTCGGCGTCGCAAGCGAAATCGCACCGACTGCTGTACTCCTGGCTAGCGATCCGGGGGGGAACCTCTACGTGGGTCAGACCCTTGGTCCCAACTCCGGGGATGTCATGCCATGAATACTTTTTACGGCACGCCAGCAACCCAGGCCACTTACGAAGGCGCCGGCTTCACCGGCGCCTTCGAGATCGGTGACCGGCCCGCGATACTCGTCGTGGACTTCTGCAGGGGGTTCACAGATCCTGCGTGCCCACTTGGGGCAGACATGAGCGAGGCACTTTCCCGCGCACTCGAGGTGTTGAAAGCTGCCCGCATAAATAATGTCTTAACCATCTTCACGACGATCGCCTACGACCAGGAGGCCTTGGCAGCAACAACGTGGCTGCGCAAGGTGCCATCTCTCGGCCAGTTGACTGTCGGGTCGCCGTGGGTGGAGATCGACCCATATCTGCAACGGCTCGAGAGCGAACCGTTGATTGCCAAACTAGGGGCGTCCGCGTTCTTCGGTACGCCCCTACAAGCGATGCTGGTTGCCCGTCGCATCGACACCGTTTTCGTTACTGGAGCGACGACATCCGGCTGCGTGCGCGCCACAGTTGTCGATGCAGTTCAACACGGGTTCAACACGTTCATTGTAACTGATTGTATCGCTGACCGCTCCCAGGAACCCCATGAGGCGAACCTGTTCGACATGACGGCTAAGTATGCCGATCCGATTTCAAGTGAGGAGGTGGTGGACTACCTCAGACAAAGTCGTGATGGATCCGCCGACTGAACCCTCGAATCTACAACTCAAACGTGTCGGTCCAGCCGACAACCTGAACCAACTCTGCATTCGTATCGAACGTCCAACCTGGGACGTTCGGGATAACAAGGAGATGTACATGCCTAAAGACATTAAGTGCGTATTTGGTGTCGATATTGATGCCGTCGGCGGATGGCTCGGCTCCTACGGTGGTGAGGACTCGCCGTCAGATATTCAGCGAGGGATGTTCGCTGGTGAAGTCGGAGTCCCGCGGCTGCTGAATGTATTCAAGAAGTACGATCTGCCGGCTACCTGGTTCATACCGGGCCACTCGATTGAGACCTTTCCAGACTCCGTAAAGAAAATCGTCGACGCTGGCCACGAGATCGGCGCGCACGGCTACTCACACGAGAACCCGATTGCGATGACACCAAAGCAGGAGGAGGACGTCCTCTACCACTGCATAGAACTAATCGAAAAGGTGAGTGGTAAGGCACCTCGGGGCTATGTACCGCCTTGGTGGGAGATGTCTAACATCACTGCGTCTCTGCTAAAGAAGTACGGGTTCACCTATGACCACGGTCAGGGTTTCCACGATTTCATGCCGTTCTATGCTCGGGTTGGTGACACCTGGACCAAGATCGACTTCTCTCAAGAGGCAAGTTCTTGGATGAAGCCGTTGGAGCGCGGAGAGGTCATCGATCTAGTCGAGATCGGGGCTAACTGGTACATGGATGACTTGCCGCCAATGATGTTTATCAAGAAGGCTCCGAACAGCGGAGGCTGGGTCAATCCTCGCGATGTCGAGTCGTGGTGGAAAGATCAGTTCGACTGGGTGTATCGCGAACAGGACTACGGCGTCTATGCCTTCACGATCCACCCCGACATCTGCGGGCGTCCGCAGGTTCTCCTCATGGTCGAACGCATGATTGAGTACATAAATGGCCACGCGGGCATCAGCTGGGTGACCATGGAAGAAGCGGCTGACGACTTCCGTAAGCGTTACGCCTATCCAGGTCCAAAGGGCAGTCCATTTATGCCTGGTTCCTGATCTACCGAGCCGAGGGAGGCGGACTAGTCCGCCCCCCTCGGCTAAAGCCTTATTGAACCTTGAGATTGGAAAGGTCTTTCATGTGTGTGTTGTGTTACGAAACTCCGCCCGAAGACCATTGGTCAGATGGGGTTTCAAGCGGGACGACGAACGAATTTCCTGGTAGCGCGCGCTACCGGCGCACGAAGATCCTCTCCGTTATCTTGGCTTCCCATGGACTCACCGTCTCTTATCCAGGTATTGGACCCCACTATGTTGTTGCCGACCACAAGGGGGCAACTGAGGTTGCCGCTGGTCTACCTGCCGTCTGGCAGACAGTAGACCGACTCGCATCGCGGGAGGTCGACGTGCTCGATCCAACACTCCTAGCCGCCATTGCCTCAGGTGTTGGTGCGTGACGCTGCTCAGCTTGCCCGCAACTAATAACACCGCCTTGGGTCGCGGGGGACGTCGCGGTGTCACTTTACTTAGCGGATTTCTCGGGTCGGGCAAGACCACGCTGCTGCGACGGGAGTTAGATCGCGTTAACGACAATCCACCTGCCGCCATCCTCAATGACTTTGGCCAGATGATGGTCGACGACATGCTTCTCAGCGTTGATGGGGAGCGCCCGATTGTCTTGTCCGGAGGTTGTGCCTGCTGCACCCGGCGCGACGACCTGGCACAGGCCCTCTCCGGTCTGCTTGACGCCGAACAACGCGGATACACCCCACGCCGTGACCATGTCGTAATCGAGACCAGCGGGCTGTCGGACCCCGGTCCGATCGCTTTCACTGTCGCGAATGACCCTGTCTTGAAACATCACTACGCCCTTGCCCGGATTTGTGTCACCGTCGATGCTCTCACCGGTTTGAGCAGCATTAAACATCACGAGGTAGCGTTGCGGCAGTTGCTTGCGGCCGACGACCTTCTGATCACCAAGGCGGACCTAGTCGATGCCGAGCACATCCGGGGCTTGGTATGCCGGTTGCGTGAACTCAACCCATCGGCCACGATCAGCGTTACCTCCAATGGGGAACTGTTGCAGACGGAGCCGCCTAACGCGGCGGATGTCGGTTTGCTTAGAACCCAGTTTCCCGAACACAACGAACACACCAGCGGGATCTCCACCCTCGAGTTGGTGATCGACCAGCCGGTGGACTGGCAGGCCTTCTCGATCTGGCTCAGCCTTCTGCTGCACCAACATGGACCGGATGTTCTTAGGGTCAAAGGCATCCTCGACGTCCAGGGCGTCGGCCCAATCGCCCTCAACGGGGTGCAGCATGTAGTCCACCGACCCGAACACCTCACTGGTCCGATCCCGCCGAAGACCAGGCTCGTCTTCATCGTTCGCGACATTGACCCAGAGTTGCTCGAACGCTCCTTACACACGTTTCTCGCCATCAAGTGAAAGTGAAGTGACCTTATGAAGGAACAGGCCGGACTGCCCCGGGTGACGATCTTCTCCCTCGGCGGCACGATCGCGTCGACGAACACCGGCGGCGGAGGAGCGGCCGGTGGAGTCACTCCGCGGCTCGGTGCCCGCGAACTCGCCGAGGCAGTGCCGCAACTGCAAGAGGTCGCTGCACTGGAGACCGTGGCCTTCCGCCAGGTCGCATCCGGCGACCTGACTGTACAGGACCTCATTGCGCTGGCCGCAGAAATCACCACTCGCTTCGCCGCCGGAGTAGCCGGTGTCGTCGTCACCCAGGGCACTGACACGATCGAGGAGACCTCATTCGCGCTAGACCTGCTCGTACGCGGACCCCGTCCCGTCGTGGTCACCGGCGCCATGCGCAACCCAACCCTGGCCGGGCCGGACGGTTCCGCGAACCTCCTTGCCGCAGTGCAGGTGGCGGCTGCGTCCGCGGCTGTTGGACTCGGCACGCTGGTTGTCCTCAATGATGAGATCCACGCCGCCCGCTTCGTACGCAAGACTCACACCTCCAGCCCGGCCACGTTCCGATCGCTGACTGTCGGCCCGCTCGGCTGGATAGCTGAGGGCCACCCACGCATCGCCTTCCGCGTTCCAGCGCTCGAGGGCGTCCCATCGAGCGTGGGCGGGGAAGTCCCTGCCGTCGCACTGTTGAAGTGTGCCCTGGGCGACGACTCCCGGTTCATCGCGCAAGTGGAGAAGTTGGGGTACGCCGGTCTAGTGCTCGAGGGTTTCGGTGGCGGACACATTCCTGGGCACGTCGTCCCGGCGCTGGCGGATCTCGCGACTCGCCTGCCGGTGGTACTAGCCTCGCGCACTGGGGGCGGGGAGATGCTTCAAGAGACGTACGGCTTCCCCGGCTCCGAGCGAGATCTGCTCTCCCGTGGGCTAATCCCGGCCGGTTTCCTCGATGGCTTGAAGGCCCGCATCTTGGTGAGCCTGCTCCTGGCCTCCGGGGCCGACCTTGCAGGCGTGCGCAAGGCCTTCGAGCAGGTCAACGCGTCGGCCTCCGCTGCCGACGGCGTGGGAGCAGGTTCGTAAGCCGCCCTCTCAAGAGTGTCATCATTGCCGGCTTGAACACGGTCTCGCTGATTCGTCGGCCGTCATAATCAAGGTCGACTTCGAGGTGACGATGGTCAAAGTGGAACGCACCGGCGGTGTCACTTGCGCCAAGGTGTTCGCAGCAATCATTACGGTTTGCCGTTCCCTCCCTTCTCCAATATTATTGCTTTTATTGGAATAAGGATGGGAAGCGCTGTGAGCCGACGTGAAGCAAAGACTGCCCTCTACGAGCAGTTCGCCCGGGTGGGCAAGGGCTTGGCCAACCCAAAGCGACTAGAACTGCTCGACCTGCTCTCCCAGGGTGAGCGTTCGGTGGAGGCTCTCGCGAGTGCTGCAGGTCTTGGCCTGTCCACTGCCTCGATGCACCTGCAGGCACTGAAGGACGGAGGCTTGGTTGCGAGCCGTCGGGAGGGCACGTTTATTCATTACCGGCTTGCCGGAGATGATGTTGGAGCTTTGTTCGCGATGCTCCGCGAGGTGGCGACCGAACACTTGGCAGAGGTGGACCGCGCCGCGGCGCAGTACCTGGGCGAGGATCCACACGCTCCTGCTGATGCGGTAGAGCGCACCGAGCTGTTGCGGCGCGTGCGCGCCGGCGAGGTTGTCGTACTCGACGTCCGGCCCACGGTCGAGTACATCGCCGGACATATCCCTGGTGCTATCTCCATCCCCTTGGAGGATTTGGAGAGGCGCCTGGCCACTCTGCCCAAGGACGTGGAGGTCGTGGCGTACTGCCGTGGCACGTACTGCGTGCTCGCTTACGACGCAGTACGTGCCCTGAACGCCAAGGGCCGCCGCGCACGGCGCCTGCATGAGGGGATGCTGGAGTGGCGACTGGCTGGTCTTCCCGTCGAAAGCGGTGTTGCGTGACCAGCGGTCTGCTACCGGACTGGAGTTCGGTCCTCGCGGTGGTCGCGCATCCAGACGATGAGTCGTTCGGCCTTGGTGCCGTGCTCTCTACTTTCGCAGGGCGCGGCGCGACCGTGTCGGTTCTCTGTTTCACTCACGGGGAGGCGTCCACACTGCACGGTGTCGACGGAAACCTCGCGACGATCCGGGCCGAAGAACTCGCAGCAGCGGCCCGCGAACTTGGCATCGCGAATGTTCACCTGATGTCGTACCCCGACGGGGGTCTGGCCGGGGTCGATGCCATCACGCTCGGGCAAGACATTGAGGATGCCGCTGATCTGGTGGGCGCCACTGGCATCGTGGTCTTCGACCCCGACGGCGTCACCAGGCATCCCGATCACCAACGCGCTACGCAAGTCGCGATCGACGTCGCTGCCCGACGGGGCATCGGTGTGCTCGGCTGGACAATTCCGTCCACTGTTGCCACAGCCCTGAATGAGGAGTTCGGCTCATCATTCACTGGGCACGATTCGCAAGACATCGATCTGGTCATTTACGTCGACCGCACGACGCAGAACCGAGCAGTGGCCTGCCACCCTAGCCAGGCTGTTCCAGGCAGTGTCCTGTGGCGGCGCCTGGAACTACTAAGAAACTACGAGTACCTGAGGTGGCTGCCCGCTGCTGTTGGCGAGCTGACCACATCGACCGTGCCGGGCAGGTCGCCTGGTCATAACAACGAAGGAAATGTGCCATGAACGTCCTGTTAATCATCAACGGCTCCGCCTATGGCCTGGACTCGACCTACAACGCCGTCCGGTTGGCCGCGTCAATGTCCAAGCGCGATGGTGTTGACGTCACCGTCTTCCTCATGGGCGATGGCGTCACCGTCGCGATGGCCGGTCAGAAGACCCCCGACGGCTACTACAAACTCGACCGGATGCTATCTATCGTTCCGCGCCAAGGTGGTGTCATCGCCTGCTGCGGAACGTGCATGGACGCGCGCGGCATCACGGATGCGATGCTCATGGACGGTGCCCGCCGATCGACGATGGAGGAACTGACCGACATAACGCTGGCCGCCGACAAGGTCCTTGTCTTCTGATTCCAAGCGCTGGAAAGCGCCAACCGACCCCCGCAGTAAACCTACGAACTACCAAACCGACCAAGGAGAATTCCATGACTTATGCCATGAGCCGCACTCTCAACCGACCCTTCGACGATGTCGTCACCGATGTCCGCGATGTCCTCGCCCAACAGGGATTCGGCGTTGTTACCGAGATCAACATGCAAGAGACCCTGCGCACCAAACTCGGTGTCGAGATCGACCACCAGCTCATCTTCGGTGCCTGTAATCCAGCTTACGCACATCGAGCTCTGCAAGCCGAACCATCTATCGGCCTGCTCCTACCCTGCAACGTCGTCATCCGTAGCACCGACGACGGCACCGTCGTGGAGATGATCAACCCGCAGATGATGGTGGAGATCACCGAGAGTCCCGAGATGCACCAGGTCGCGAACGAAGTAACTGAAAAACTGACTGCAGCCTTGGAGAGCCTGCGTCTGTAATCGATTTAGTTTGTTGCCGACTTCCGCTGCATCGTGTCATCCGCCACTCGTAGACAAAAGTCCTACCTGCGGACAATCAGCGGCGACCCGTGGTCCAGGAACACCGAGTGCATCGGGCCCAAACCAGCCCGATGTACTCGGTGTCCAGCGTGGTGTTGTCCGTGGCGTACTCGACAGTGGCGTTAACTCCTGGCTTTACCTTGGCCAGCGCAGGCTGTTCGAGCAGGCCCGAGTTATCACGTAACTACCGCCATAATTCCTAGCAGCAGGTGCCGCAGCAGTCTTCCATCCGTGCACCTCCCCTTGAATGAGCAGGTATTAGATAAATATCTAAAGAGAGCCTGCCTACCTCTTTGACATATGTCAAGAGGGTGAGAGAATATGGCTATGCCAAAGGCCTTGCCGGTGCTCGAAGACCTCTCTCCAATCTGTTGTCCGCCACTTGGCGCTAGCGCAGCGCTCTCCGACGATGATGCGCTAGCACTGGCGCTCCGGCTGAAGGCGCTGGCTGATCCGGTGCGTCTGCAGTTGCTCGTGCACATGCTCAACCAGCCAAGCCAAGAGGCCTGTACTTGCGAATTGGCGCCGCTCGTCGAATTATCAGAGCCGACGATCAGTCACCACCTAAAGAAACTCGAGGGTGCCGGATTGGTAGTCAAGGAGCGTCGGGGTATGAACGTCTACTACCGCGTGGTTCCCGAAGCCATGCATGCGATTGCCCAGACACTCCACCTCAAGTGCTGCTAGGCATGATTTCCGCGCCCGCCACCGCTGCTCACGAAGAGCAGGCACTTTTAAGACGTTTATCGGTCTTGGATCGATTTCTACCGGCGTGGATTCTGGCGGCGATGGTCGTCGGCCTTCTCCTTGGACGGCTCGTGCCGTCGCTTCAGGGAGCGTTGGACTCGGTGAAGGTCGGCCAGACCTCGCTTCCAATCGCCCTTGGCCTATTGCTGATGATGTACCCAGTGTTGGCCAAGGTCCGCTACGAGGAGATGGGCCACGTCACTGGCGACCGTCGGCTTCTCGTGCTCTCGCTCTTACTAAATTGGTTGATCGGTCCGGCACTGATGTTCACCCTCGCCTGGGTCTTCCTCGCCGACCAGCCAACTTTTCGCACTGGTCTAATCGTCATAGGTCTGGCCCGATGCATTGCAATGGTTCTGGTCTGGAACGACCTGGCTTGTGGCGATCGTGAAGCGGCAGCGCTGTTGGTTGCAATCAACTCGATCTTCCAGGTGCTTACCTACGCGCTGCTTGGGACGTTTTATTTGAAAATTCTGCCGGGCTGGCTCGGCCTGGGTACCGAGGATGTCCGATTCTCCACATCCGAAATCACCAAGGCAGTTCTCATCTTTCTTGGAATTCCACTAGCCGCCGGTTATCTGACTCGTCGCATAGGTCTGCGCGCCAAAGGTCGGGACTGGTATGAGCAGAAGTTTCTGCCAAAGATCGGCCCATTCGCGCTTTACGGACTGCTGTTCACTATCGTGGTCATGTTTGCGCTGCAAGGTAAGGCCATCACCGGCGATCCGGTCTCTGTCATGCGGATTGCACTTCCGTTGTTGGCGTACTTCGCAATCATGTGGAGCGTTTCATTCTTTCTCGGTACCCGCGCTCGCCTTGGCTATCCCAAGAGCGCAACATTGGCTTTCACGGCTGCCGGCAACAATTTTGAACTCGCAATCGCAGTGAGCATCGGAGTATGGGGCGTCACTTCCGGGCAAGCTTTGGCCGGAGTCATCGGTCCCCTAATCGAGGTCCCGGCTCTCGTCGCTCTCGTCTATGTTTCGCTCTGGCTACGCCGTCGATTAGTTAGATCTACGACCTCTGGCCAGACTCGTGAGTAAGGGCTTTGAATGGCAGTCCCGCCTCGATCTTCGCGAGACTAAGAATGCACATCCCGTATTTGCACCATCGCGACTCAATCAGGCTGGGAGGGCGCGAGCGTCAGTCGGGTTGTGTACTGCACCGCACGTATCAATGGCGCAAGCAATCCGAGTGGACAGCGCGATCAAGATGTTTATCTTCGAGCCCTCACCCTGTCGGGAACCGTAGATGTGTTAGCGATGGGGAACTACGTGAGTCGAACTTCGACCGGGCCATTAGCGACGGCGAATAAGAAGGGGAAACCGATCTTAGCGAAACCATCGTGGCCAGTGATGGTTCAAAATGCGAAGGGAATCCCACAGCCAGACTCTGTCTTCATGGCGTCCGTAGCGCGCCGCGAAGAGAAGGGATCTGATGTCAATGTCGCCTCGCACCTTCTCATTGACGTGTTGATGCGTGAAGTCGACGCGGCCATGATCATCACTAACGACAGCGATCTTGCGTTTCCCATTCAAGAAACCCGACAACGAGTGCCGTTAGGGTTGGTGAATCCCACCAAAAACTACCCGGCGGGAAGAATGAACGCGGAGCCGACTGTGGGTGTTGGACAACACTGGTGGTACAACTTGTAGAAAACGGACCTCACCGCTGCCCAACTCCCGCCCAGCATTCGACATTTAACTCGCCCTATAGGGTGGTAGCGCATCCGAGTGAAACGAGCTTATACTGCAGATACACCGCTCGGCCCCTCCGGGGCCGAGTTTTTTTGATCCGTGCACCGCCAACCACTCGAATCAGTTGGCCGCGGAATTTGTGGAGTGACCGCCGAAAACTACAAATTGAATTGCGTCGTAAATTATCGAAGAGTCGCTCGCAACTTAATGCTAATCAAGCGTCTTTAGTAAGACTGTATAGGAGACCAGCGAACCGTTTCGGACACATTCATGATTTCCAATTTCCTCAAAACCCAGATTTCTTGTGAGTCTAAGGCTTCGCTCATTCCATGATTGCACCACAACTCTAAGTTGACTGGCTTCTGTGTGCTCTTGAAGGTAGTCCACTATGACCGCACCAAATTCGGCGCCATGTTTTTGTCCAACAAATATCGGATTCATCCCAAATCCGATATCCAATGTATCTACTTCCTCACTTAGTCCAGGCACCCTCGCCTCGACTCCGGAGCATGCAAATCCAACAAGGATTTCCCCAGACCCAACAACGGCTACGTAACCAGCCTCTGTTGTGAATAGATCATTTTCTAGAGAAGAGTTATAAACACTCCACTCATCGGAGTAGGTCCAAGTTGCAATTTCACGAGCGAATGATTCCGTCATTGCTTGGATGCACAATGGACTAGGCCAATTCGTATTACTCACGACGCGACACTGTTTTCTGCGTTAGGGCCATGCCACCAATGATTACAGCGGCGCCTGCCAATTGATTCCACGTCAGGTGCTCGCCGAGAAAACCCACACCTGCGATCGTGGAAACAATTGGCATCACATAAGTGACCGTCGACGCAATTGTCGGTCCAGCCTCCCGATAGAGCGTATTCATCGCAAGATAGGCCGCACCAGTGCCAATGGCGCCTAGTAAGAGGACGGCGAGCAGAGAGTTGAAATGCAGATCGTGTGGTGGGTGGTACGTGAGAATCTCGAGCGGAAGCATGATGGCGGTGCCGCAGATCAGTTGAATCAATGATTGTTCGAGGATTCCAGTTTTGCCTGTTAAAAATTTGCGCGAATAAGGGCTGCCGATTCCATAACAGAGCGTTGCAGCAATGCATTCGATCGAGCCAATCAGGTCGGAGTGCAGTGCTCCTTTCCAAGGGCCAAGAACAAATATCACGCCGGCAAAAGAAGTTAACAGTCCGATTGCGCGGTGCCTACTCGGTCGCTCTGAAGTGATTAGGAGCGAGGCAAAAACGACTGTAAATAGTGGAGTCGTAGCGTTCCAAATCCCTGCCAGGGCTGAAGAGACGCGCAGTTCGCCATAGGCGTATAGAGAGAATGGGATGACGTTCAGTAGTAACGCAGTGATGGCAGAGTGAAACCAGATTTTTCCATCGAGTGGGATCTTTACTCCACGAGATTTGGCAATGATGAACAGTGTCGCCGCCCCGAGTGCAATCCGAAGAAAAGAGATCTGTAGTGGTGCAAAAGACGAGAGCGCCACTCGAATGAAGAGGAAGGAGAGACCCCAAATGAGAGTCAAAGCCAAGTAGATCGGCAACCAGGAAGTCGAAGTTCGTTTAGTCAACGCGCCGTCTCCGCGAGTGCGATTCCGGTAAGAACTACGATACCGCCGATGATTTGAATGAGTGTGAGTGATTCGCCGATCCACCACCAGGCGACGATCGAGGCGAAGACTGGTTCAAGCATTCCGATCATGGCAGTGCGAGCCGGTGAGGTATGACGAAGGGCACCAACCACCAATACGAAGGGCGCGACGGTGCCAAAGAGGATTACCACGATGATGAAGATTGATAGAGGAGCATGGAAAGTCGCAAAATGACCGCCAAGGCTGACCTGTTTTGAAAGTAGGTGCATTGGAAAAGTCCAGAGAGGTTGCACGATCACCCAGAACGCAGAGGCAAAGCCAAATGCCCAGGCAGTCAGTGAGGTGGTGTCTCGGATCCCAACTCCATGTTCGCCAAGTAGGTAATAAATCGCGAGTGAGACGCTGGCAACGCCACCGGCGAGAAGACCAATGCCATCGAGGGTTAACCCATTCCAAACCTGAGCGACGAGTATCAATCCGCTGATTGCAAGAACTAGGGCAGCCCACATGCGTGACTTGACGCTCTCCTTACGGACAAACCGCACATAGAGCGTGATGAGTACTGGTGCGGTGAATTCAAGAAGGAGGCCGATCCCCACAGGGAGTCTGGAAATCGCGATGAAGTAGAAGACTTGTACTGCGGCGAATCCGGCAATGCCATATAGAGCCAAGAATCCGATTTGATGACGATTGATCTTTAACGAAGCCGGCCTTCTAATTAGCGCATAGGCGATGAGGCAGAGAAAAGCTCCGCCACTTCGGATTTCCGTGAAGCGCATTGGGGGTAACCCAGACTGTAGAACAAGTTTGGAGACTGTGCCATTTACCCCAAAGAGCAGTGCTGCGATAACGACCATGAATTCGCCACGATGAGTTGCATCACCTTTGATTGCCGGAACTGTGAGGGTCGACATCACTTGCCTTTGTTGATTTCTTTCAAAAACATGCCAGCGACTTCGAGGAATCGCTCATTCGCCGCGGCCTCGCCAATGGTTACCCGTACGCCATCGTCTCCGTAGGCGCGGATGGATAGCCCATGTTCCAGGCATTCTTTGCTAAACGCTTGAGTCGCTTCACCAAGTCTGAGCCAGACGAAATTACCTTGTGAATCAGGGGTGCTCCAACCTTGGGTGCGGAGCCCGGCGATTACTCGGGCTCGTTCCTTTTTGATCTCGCTGACTCGCTTCAATAATTGAGGTTCGCACTTGAGCGCAGCAATCGCTGCAGCCTGAGCCATACCGCTAACTCCGAACGGGACTGCGCACTTTCGCAAGGCGCCCGCAACTCTGGGTGCGGCAATCGCGAAACCCACGCGAAGAGATGCAAGTCCGTAGGCCTTGGAGAAGGTGCGAAGGATGGCGATGTTCTCGTGTTCCGCGTATTCGTGGAACAGTTTGATCCCATCGGGGATTGCTGGGTCGGTTGCGAATTCGATATAGGCCTCGTCGAGCACAATGGTAATTTCTTCAGGCACCTGCTCGATGAATTGACGTAGTTCCTCGTCTCGGACAGCCACTCCAGTGGGGTTATTTGGTTGGCAGATCAGAATTAGTCGGGTCTTCGGGGTAATGGCCTCAAGCATCGCGGATAGATCGTGCGATTCGTCTGCCCGCAACGGGGTTGCGACGCTCTTTGCGCCGTTGACGGCACAAACTATCGGGTAGGCCTCAAAGGAGCGCCAAGCGTGGATGACCTCGCCTGCTTCGTCGCAGGTGGCCTGGACAAATTGTTGCAGCACACCTACCGAGCCGGTACCAAGGGCTAGCTCGTCAGTTGAGACCGAAAAGCGCTCTGAAAGGGCCTGACTCAAGGCAACCGCGTGCATATCCGGGTACCGATTTACCTCATCGAGGCTTGTAATGAGAGCTTCCTGGATTTCAGGTAACGTCGGGTATGGGTTCTCATTCGACGAAATTTTGTAAGAGAGAAGGCCAGGTACATGCTTGGGTGGTTTACCGGCGATGTATGCAGGAATAGCATCGACTGCAGGTCTTAAGTACGGACTCACGGTGGCAAGCGTAGGGGAGATGGGGAGAGCGTGGCGCAGGAGCGTTTGGTCCAACTCTTAACACCTGAGGGTGAACGAGTTGAGGACCCCGAGTACTCCATCGATATTTCCGCCGATGAGTTGAAGGCGCTCTATCGCGATCTGGTGATGGTCAGACGTTTTGATATTGAAGCGACGGCACTCCAGCGCCAAGGTGAGTTGGGGCTCTGGGCTCAGTCGTTGGGTCAAGAGGCCGCGCAGGTAGGTTCTGGACGGGCCCTCGCGACGGGCGATTACGCTTTCCCGACTTATCGGGAGCACGGGGTCGCCTGGTGCAAAGGCGTTGATCCCGTTCAATTACTTGGCATGTTCCGTGGTGTCAACCATGGCGGCTGGGATCCGAATGAAAATAATTTCCAGTTGTACACGATTGTCATTGGTGCGCAGACACTCCATGCAACTGGATATGCAATGGGATTGATGCGCGACAAGAGCGACCGCGCAGTGATCGCCTATTTTGGAGATGGTGCAACGAGTCAAGGCGATGTTAACGAGGCCTTTGTGTTCGCCAGCGTTTATCTCGCGCCCGTTGTCTTCTTCTGTCAGAACAATCAGTGGGCGATCAGCCAGCCAATCGAAGGCCAGACTCGCGTTCCGCTTTATCGTCGAGCTAGTGGCTTTGGTTTTCCTGGTATTCGAGTCGATGGCAACGATGTACTCGCAGTATTGGCCGTGACGCGGGAAGCGCTCGCCAAAGCGAGGAGGGGTGAAGGCCCCACGTTCATTGAAGCCTTTACTTATCGCATGGGCGCACACACAACTTCGGACGACCCAAGTCGCTATCGCTTGGCCAAAGACCTTGATGTTTGGAAATTGAAAGATCCGATCGAGCGAGTCAAAGTACATCTTGCGCGTACTGGTCAGGCCGACAGCGTCTTCTTCGCCGAGGTCGATGCCGAGGCGGAAAAAATGGCCACTGAGCTTCGAGCCAAAATAATTGCGATGCCAGATCCCAACCCGGATGAGATGTTTGCGCACGTTTATGCCGAGCATCATGAACCGCTTGAGCGCGAGCGCGAAGAGTTCAAGAGCTACCAGGCCAGTTTTGTAGATCAACCATGATCACTCTGGCCAAGGCGATCAACACGGGGTTGCGCCGATCACTTGAAAAAGATTCGCGCGTCATGCTGATGGGAGAAGATATTGGAAAACTTGGTGGCGTTTTTCGCGTCACCGAAGGGCTGCAGGCCGATTTTGGTGAGGAGCGAGTGGTCGACACCCCTCTTGCTGAATCTGGAATCCTCGGTACTGCGATCGGGTTGGCTCTCCGCGGTTATCGCCCTGTCTGTGAAATTCAATTTGATGGTTTCGTCTATCCCGCCTTTGATCAAATCACCAGCCAGTTGGCGAAGATGCACGCGCGAGCCCTCGGAAAAGTAAAATTGCCCATCGTCGTGCGGATTCCTTACGGCGGCGGTATCGGAGCTGTCGAGCATCACAGCGAGAGCAATGAGGCCTACTTCGCTCATACGGCTGGCTTGCGCATAGTTACTTGCTCCAATCCTGAAGATGGCTACTGGATGATTCAGCAGGCTATCGAGTCTGATGATCCGGTGATCTTCTTTGAACCCAAGCGTAGATATTGGGATAAGGCGGATATCAACACCGAGACGTCATCAATCGATCTGCACAAGTCGAAGATATTGAAAGAGGGAACCGATCTCACCCTCATTACGTATGGGCCTTCAGTTCGCACCTGTCTTGATGCCGCGCGTGTCGCGCAAACCGAGGGTAAGAATCTAGAAGTAATCGATCTCCGATCGCTTTCACCGCTTGATATCGATCCAGTTCTATCTTCGATTGAAAAAACTGGTCGCGGAGTGGTCGTCCACGAGGCACCAACCTTTTTAGGCATGGGTGCCGAATTAGCCGCTCAGATCATGGAACAGTGCTTCTACTCTCTCGAGGCACCAATACTTAGAGTGGGCGGATACAACGTGCCATACCCGCCGGCACGAATCGAAGATCACTACTTGCCTGATGTCGATCGCATTCTTGATGCGGTCGATTGGGCAATTGAGTTTTAGGAAGTTAGGAGCACCGATGGCAGAACAACAGTTCCGACTTCCCGATGTCGGAGAAGGTTTGACTGAGGCTGAGATCCTCCGTTGGTATGTCAAGCCTGGTGATCAGATTTTGCTGAATCAGATGATCTGCGAGATCGAAACCGCCAAGGCCGCGGTGGAACTGCCATCACCGTATGCAGGAACGGTCACCTCCCTCCTGGTTGATGCTGGCGAGACCGTCGAGGTGGGAACGCCCATCATTTCAATCGAGAGTGGGATTGCCGGCGACGTTGTAACAGGTTCTGCCGAGGCGAAGGAGACAGAGAATTCGGAATCACGTACGGCGGTACTGGTCGGCTACGGGGTGAAGGAGGTGGCCGACGCTCCTCGTCGGCTCCGTCGGGCGGTTACTCCTGATCGCGAGGGAGTGAGCGTTATCGTCGAAAGGCACGACGGACCAGTCATGGCAAAGCCACCAGTGCGGAAACTTGCACGCGATCTGGGCGTGGACCTCCGAAGAATTAGAACCACGGGTGGCCCAGTATCTCGGGGTGACGTTCTCGCTGCGTCGGGCTCGATCCCTGGAATCGAAGCGCCCGAGGCGACCTCTTACGATGCAACGCGAGAAGAACGTCTGCCGATAAAGGGCGTAATCCGAGAGATGGCAAAGGCCATGACCGCGAGCGCCTTTACCGCTCCACATGTAACGGTCTGGCTCAAGGTCGATGTAACGAAGACAGTGAAATTCGTCCGTCGTCTACGTGAAGAACCCAGATTTGATGGCGTAAGAGTTTCCCCTCTATTAATCGTGGCGGCTGTGCTGATAAATGCCACCCACGAATTCCCTCGTGTCAATGCCACCTGGGATGAGGCGCACCAAGAGATCATCGTTCGTGGGTACGTTAATTTGGGGATCGCTGCCGCTACTCCGCGTGGCTTGTTGGTACCCGTTATTCATGAGGCAGATTCAATGTCATTACCTGAACTCGGTAGCGCTCTGATGGACTTGGTCGATACTGCGCGCGAAGGCCGCACTCTTCCAGAGCGAATGAAAAATGGCACGATCAGTATCACCAACATTGGCGTCTTAGGCGTTGATGGCGGCACGCCGATTCTGCCGCCAGGACAGGCCGCCATTCTCGCCGTCGGCCAGATCATTGACACCGCTTGGGTGCATAAAGGGAAGATCAAGATTCGTCCAGTATGCGAGTTGTCGCTCTCCTTCGACCACCGAATGGTCGATGGCGAGATGGGATCACGGTTTATCGCTCGGATCGGTCAACTCTTAAACGATCCAAGCGAGTTACTCGCTAAGGAGTAATCGTGAAATTAGCAATTACTTTTTCGGCTAGTTCCTGATCACCTTCAATTTCCAAAACTGCTTTTTCGCGACCGTCGCGACCGCAGGTCAGTAGATACCAATCGTGCGTACTCATACGCATTGAGACGGTTGGATTCTCTACCGAGGCCTTGACAAATTCGCCTCGCCCTTGGTCGTTGACCTTCGCCCCATAATTGAATTCGCCAGGCCCAGTAATCGTGAGTGCGATCGAGGAACCCGCCGGGGCGGCGCACTTCTTGGCGAAAATGGCGGGCAAAAGCCCGGCTATCTGCCGGTATACGAGGGTTGCGGCTCTGCCATCTAGATCACCACTTAATCCAAGTGGCATCCGAAGATCTTGATTGTGTGCCCAGACGTCGAAAACTCTCCGCCATAGCAGAGAACCCAGAGGGAGCAGGCCAACCGGCCCGAAGGAAACCTCAGTATCCGGAGTTTTATGCTCAAGTCTCCATGTCGCATTTCTTGCTTCGACGACACCGCTGAACTCGGTCAGAATTTCGGCGCCTAGGCGATCTCGTCTTGAATCTACGGCGATCTCATTGAAGCGTCCAAACTCGTTCTTGACCCACGGTTTCTCGGCAGTGGAGGACGTCAAAACTTCAGGTGGGTCAAGGAGAAGTTCTTCGATTCCGATCAGGTGAGAGATCAGATCTTTTAGCCGCCAGCCTGGACAAGGTGAAGGCTTGCGCCATTCATCTTCAGTGAGCGTTTCACCGATAGCGATGGTCGAGCGGACGGACTCCTCCCATCCGGCGCGGAGGGCTTCGATCTGCGGATGTAGAAGTTGCGGCTCCATACCTGGCAGGCTATTGCCTCATGAAGGTCCATGCCATTCAATTGCGAACTGATCTTAATGAGCCCATTGAGGAACGCGTTGAGCGAGCCGCTGCTCTTGTCGCCGCTCAACGCCGTGCCGATCTGGTTATTCTTCCCGAGCTCTGGGTACAGGGTGGCTTCGCCTTCGATCGGTTTGCCCACACTGCACAGGAAATCGACGGACCCGCAGTAACAGCGATGCGTAACGCCGCAGTTGCTTCTGGCATCTGGTTGCATACCGGATCTCTTGTGCTGCGCTCACCTGGTGGATCTCTACGTAATACTGCGTTGATGATCGCACCCGATGGATCGATCATCGCGCAGTACGCCAAGCGTCACCTCTTTGGTTTTGCCGGTGGTGAAATGACGGTGCTTACCGCTGGCGATGACTTGGTAACTGTAGATCTACCCTGGTTCCGTGCCGGGCTTTCAATCTGTTACGACGTAAGATTTCCCGAGATGTACCGAGCCCTACTGGATCTTGGCAGCGAAGTATTCTTGATCCCAGCAGCCTGGCCAGAGCGTCGCATCGCACATTGGTCGTTGCTGATTCGCGCAAGAGCGGTTGAGAACCAGGCTTTTGTTGTTGCCTGCAATGGTGTCGGCAAACAAGGTGACGTGGACCTCGGTGGTTACTCAGCGATTATCGATCCATGGGGCGCGACACTTGCTGAAGGCGGGTGCGACGAAGAGGTTCTAGTCGCCGATATCAATAGCAAACTCGTCGCCAAGACGCGTGAGATTTTTCCAGTGTTGCGGGACAGACGCTGACCCCGAGCGGTGGCTTCGCTCACCCCGAGCGGTGGCTACGCTCACCCCGAGCGGTGGCTACGCTCACCCCGAGCGGTGGCTACGCTCACCCCGAGCGGTGGCTACGCTCACCCCGAGCGGTGGCTACGCTCACCCCGAGCGGTGGCTACGCTCACCCCGAGCGGTGGCTACGCTCACCCCGAGCGGTGGCTACGCTCACCCCGAGCGGTGGCTACGCTCACCCCGAGTTCTAAAAAGCCTCTTCAGCTAGGTCCATGATTGAATTGTCAGTGTTTTCTACGATGGATCGATCAGCAGAGAGCGGCGGCAGGAAGTTCTGCGCAAAAAATTGCGCAGAAGCTAGTTTGCCTTCGTAGAACGCGCGGTCTTTAGGCGCCAAGTCACTCTGCTTAAGACGGTTGCTTGCGATTTCTCCGGCCCGCAGCAGCAACCAGGCGGTAATGAGTTCCCCGGTCGCGAGCAATAATCGTGAAGTGTTGAGCCCCACTTTATAAATCTCTCGCGGTTCACTCTGCGCGCCCATGGCATGGCCAACTAAAGTGCCGACCATCGCTTGCACATCATCGAGTGCCTGGCTCAACAATTCACGTTCACGCGCAAGTGTCCCGTCACCCGGATCGCCCTTTGCAAATTGGGCGATTTCGCCAGCAAGCGACGCGAGAGCTACTCCCCGATCACGGACAATCTTCCTAAAGAAGAGATCAAGACCTTGAATTGCGGTGGTGCCTTCGTACAGAGTGTCGATCTTGGCATCTCGTACGTATTGCTCAAGTGGCCAATCTTGAGTGAAGCCAGAACCACCGAATGTTTGCAGGCTCTCGGTGCCAAGCAGAGCCCATGATTTTTCGCTGCCATAGCCTTTCACGATTGGTAGCAGGAGGTCGTTTAGGGCGTCGAGTTTTGCCGAATCCTCTCCCTTGCTCTGCGCGATGATAATGTCGTCTTGAATGCTTGCGGCATAGAGAACAAGGGCACGCATGCCCTCTGAGTAAGACTTCTGGGTCATCAGCGAACGTCGAACATCTGGATGATGGACGATGGTCACTCGAGGACTTGTTTTGTCCGACGACTTTGTAAGATCAGGACCCTGCACGCGAGTTTTTGCATACGCCAAGGCCTGCTGATAGCCAGCGCCTAAAGTGGCGATGGCCTTCGTCCCAACCATCATGCGGGCGAATTCAATTATTTTGAACATTTGTGCAATGCCATCGTGTACTTCGCCAAGCAGGTAGCCGACGCACGGTGTTGATTCGCCCATCTTGATTTCACAAGTCGTCGAAATATTTAGCCCCATCTTGTGTTCAAGGTTTGTTACAAATATTCCATTCCGCTCACCAAGTTCACCGCTCTGCCAATCAACCAAAAATTTTGGAACGATGAAAAGACTTAAACCTTTAGTGCCTGGCCCCGCTCCCTCTGGCCTGGCCAGAACAAGGTGCACGATGTTCTCTTCAAGATCGCTATCACCAGAAGTAATGAAACGCTTCGTACCAGTCAAATGCCAAGTGCCATCACTCTGTGCCACTGCTTTCGAGTGCCCGGCTCCGACGTCGCTGCCGGCCTCGGGTTCGGTGAGCATCATGGTCGCGGTCCAATGCCGATCAACCATGTGTTTGGCAAAAAGCTTCTGCTCGTCGGTACCAAGAGCGTAGATCACCTGCGAGAACGCTGGGCCGGATGAATAGAGATGAACTCCGGGATTTGAACCGAGCACCATCTCGCCAATCGCCCATCGCAACGATCGTGGAATCACGATGCCACCTAATTCAACTGGCGCATCCATTCGCCACCATTCGCCGTCCATGTAGGCGCGGTAGGACTTATGAAAGATTGCGGGCAGTGTCGCATTACCGGTAGTTGGATCGAAGGAGACGCCTTCGCGATCTCCGGCCACAAATGATTCAGCTAGTTCATTCTCCGCCAGGCGTTTCATCTCTTCGAGCATGCCGGTGGCGGTCTCTCGGTCGTACTCTTCAAAAGGGGCACTGCCCAGGACTTTGTCGCGCTCAAGCAGCTCGAATAGTAGAAACTCGGTATCGCGAAGGTTTGCGGTGTAGTGGCCCATTCTGGGCTCCTTAATACTCCAAGGTGCGCTTAGGCGGTTATGTTACTCGTCAGTAACTAAGTTGCCTACTGGAACGCCGACAGAGACTTGGTCTTGATCGCCGTGCCCCAGCGGCAAGTAGAGCGCCACCTTTGTTCCGCGGCCACGTCTGCTCTCAATCACCAGTGACCCTTGTAGCAGTTTGGTCCGTTCTTCCATCCCACGCAGCCCCAGTCCGTATTCGGCGGGATGCTGGCCCGTTCGCCCGATCGGAACAGTCCCGCGACCGTTGTCTACGACTTCGACAAGTAGTTCATCGTCGCTGAAATGGAGCCTGACCTGCACCTTCGCAGCATGGGCATGCCGTTCTACGTTATGGAGGGCCTCTTGGACGATCCGAAAAACCAGGAGTTCGTCACGACTGCCAAGTCGACGCGGGGATCCCCGGACGCCTAGCTCGATGGACGCGATCTGGCGCCTCTTTAGATCACCCACGAGCCAGTCAATGGCATCGACCAACCCCAGGTCGTCTAAGAGGGATGGACGCAGATCTCGGCAGTATCGACGGACGTTCTCCAGTGTTTCGGTGAGGATCTCCTGCGCTCTGGCGAGACGATTTCGCGCGTCATCTGGCAGTTCAGAAATAGTCGCAGCTTCGATCTGCGACAACGTCAGGACGAGTGATTGCATGGTGTCATCGTGCAACTCGCGTGAGAGGCGTTTACGTTCTTCCTCCTGTGCCTCGGTTGCGAGTTCGATGTAGGTTTCTAGGTTCTCGTTGGCGATCGATAGTGCGGCAAGCGCCTCGCGCGTGCTTGCGTGATGGCGGATGTTGTTCAAGGCGACGCCCAATTGGCTGGCAACTGCCTCCAGCACCTGGTATTCGTCAGCCGGAATCGCTTGGTCCAGATACGTCACGCCTAGGGCTCCGACGACATCTCCATCCGAGGTTAGTGGGACTACCGCAGTATGAGGTGCGTTTGCGACGAAGTCGTACCTTTGCTCAAGTCCTGTGAGGCAGGCTGCCAAGGTGAGACTCTCTTGAACTTGGGTCAATTCAAAAGGCACTTCGACTTGATTGGCATGAATCGAGGTGACGCCAGGTGAATTGAGGTCAGGAAGGAGGCGAATCCAAGCGACCTGGCGCGTCGTGCGATCGAGTTTGGCGCGCAAGGTGTCCTGGAGCACATTGCCGAGATCAAGTGAGTGAGTCACGGCCGACGCGGTTGCATTTAGCCGGGAGAGTCTCGTATTAGCCCGCTCTGCCGCATCAGCAGCAGCGCGCTCTAGTCCCACGCGAACGCCCACGATGTTGGAAATCACGAGGATGATGCCGAACTGGATCACGATGCCGAGTTGAGTATCCGCAGTGTGCCGACTTATCTCCGGCACCGATAGAACCAACGCCCAGATCGTCGTCGGGAAGGCTCCTCTAACCCCAAAACTCAAGCCGGCAAAGACTGCTGGAACCAAGTAAATCGAGATGGATAACAGGTATATCTCCGAGCCGTCCACCAGAATTTGCATGTGTTCTAGGAGCACGTGCGTGATGCCAATGAAGAGAACGAGCATCTGAATAATCCAGAACCGTGGATCCCGAATAGGGATCTGCGGTCGGCCCAACTGGCTGGCAATCATCGAGATGAACCAGCGCCCTCGCTCAACCAGAGTTCTATGAGACATCGGGGAGTCGGATCCAGTGCAACCGCACGGCCTGAGTGACTGCCTCTGTTCGTGACGTGACGCCCATTTTGTCGAAGATATTCCGCATGTGAGCTTCGATGGTCCGAGTGCTCAAGAAGAGTTCTCTGGCAATGGCCTTGTTCGACACACCGCGCGCGACCAATTCAAGCACCTGCCGCTCGCGCTCGGTCGGCTGGAGCCCTCTCTGCGGGATTCCTGATACCTGCCCAAGCACCGTCCGAGCGACGGATGGCGAGAGGGCAGACCCGCCCTGCGCCACCCGCACGATCGATTCCCGTAATTCGGCTGCCTCGACCGTCTTTAGTAGGTAGCCGCTAGCCCCAGCTTCCAATGCCGCGCGCACGTACTGGTCATCGTCGTAGACAGACAGGATGATGACGTCTACCTCAGGGAACATTTCATGGATGGTTCGGGTGGCCTCAATCCCATTCATTCCTGGCATGGCGATATCCATCAGCACTACCGCCGGCCGTAACTCCCGAATCTGGTCGCAGGCCTCCTGGCCGCTACCGGCCTCGCCGACAACCACAATCGAGTCGTCGCCGGATTGAACCCGGTCGCGGATGCCAGCGCGGAAGAGTGGGTGGTCGTCGACGATAAGAACCGCCACCTGGTTATCGCGTACAACACTCGTGAACACGCGCCACCCATCTCGCACGGCACCTCACAACTCACCCGGATCGGGTGCGCACTGCCGCGAGGCCAATGCTACGTCGCCGTGGAGCCTGGATGGGGGCCAATCTTGTCGTGATAAGTAGGTGATTCCACCGACGGCGAGAGCGGTGAAAACGCCTAGAGGGCCTGTGGGAAGCACCGATGTGAGTTGGCTGAGAGTCGGGGAGTATCGAAATCGTCGACGATCGTGGCAGTTGCCCTGCTCTGTTTCGAAGTCTCGTCGGCGGAACTTTCCAGAGTAAAACCAAGCGTTTCGGAGCAACCGAGTGATGGAGGAAGTTATGACCAGTCTGATCAGTTCGAGGAGCGGTAAGAAACGGAGCACCCTCGGCTTCGTTGCATTGACAAGTGCAGCGCTCTTGACCCTCACTGCCTGCGGTGGTGGCGCCACGTCAGAGACAGCCGCACCTGCTGCTTCAGAGACAGCTGCTGCAGCCTCAGCTCTCGCCGCAGACCAGTGGGTCTCCAATCCCGGCGACTTCAAAGACGCGGCAAATTGGGATACTGCGGAGAAGCCAACGATTGCCCTCGGAGGCGGTGCCATTAATCCGGCCGGCCTCGATCTTGTTGCTGGCAAGCCATACGAGATCGAGATCTCCAACAGTGACACGGTTGATCTCGGTATCGGGGCAAAGGACTTCTTCCGCGCCTCTGCAGTCCGCAAGACCGAATCCGGTGCGGAAATAAAGCTGATCCTTTTCAAAGAGGTATTCGTCAAGGCGGGGAAGAGCGTTAAGTTGTTCGTCGTTCCAGTGGTGCCAGGTACCTATGACATCACCGGGCTTGACGCGAGCGGTGCCCAAGTTAGTGGGATGACCGGGAAGGTCAACGTTTCCGGAACCCTGCCGACGACTCCGGTACCAGCACTTGCAAACGTGAGCACCGTGGGTGAGCCTGCTGGTGCCGCCGACCTTCTTGCTGCAGCGATTCCGACCTGGGATGCAACGGCGATTAAGGCCACGATAACCATGGGCGATACCGCAGTAGCGCACTTCTTTAAGCCGAAGAACACGGTCCTCAAGGTTGGAGTCCCCGCCACCATTACTCTGGCTAACCCCGGCAAAACGATGCACGTGGACGAGATGGCGGACTTCTTCAAAACCGCAGCCTTGTGGAAGGTCGCCGGAGCAGATGGTTGGAACACCGGCGGCTTGGCCAAGCCTGCCGACGTTGACGGCGGCGTTACCGTCACATTGTTCTTCATCCCGCCCCAAAAAGGACCC
>Ga0082335_1001541_pt1 | contig 47864 bp, 48 predicted proteins | sample Subgrocontami58m_FD_72375 | JGI IMG/M metagenome (GOLD analysis project Ga0082335, IMG submission 72375) | Subsurface groundwater microbial communities from S. Glens Falls, New York, USA - GMW37 contaminated, 5.8 m (SPADES assembly) (version 2) ... | reverse complement strand
GAGCTTGAATTACAGAACGCCACACGACGTATGGACTGAACTAACAAACAGGAAGTAGTTTCGTGACCGGAAGCAGTTTCGGGATAACATACTTTCTTCTTCTCAACAAAAGAAATATAAATCAAAGCAGCTTACCTTATTATACGGCGAATGATACTAAAAATCGCAAACAGACAATTCATGGTTTCAGAAACCCTCGGGAAGGCGATGAATTTTTTAAAGAAGTTTGGAAGGTGTTAAGACTGTGGAAGAAGTAGGATTTGGATTTCAACTGAGTGGCGATTGACTCACGCCCTATTTTTACTCACACTACTGTTCCAAAAGCTTGGCAGTTCTGTTGAGCACAGTCCTTCAAATCCTGAGTCTATGATGTAACAGTGTTTGTTGCGCATTTCTTGAGGAACTTTTGCAAGCTCTTTATTTGCTGTTTCATACAAGTCTTTGATTGCTGTGCGTTCCATGCGTTCTTGTAATAGGCTTCCTTCTTTGAAAATAATTGTGTCACATAATGAAAGTATGTTTTTGTCAATCATGCCAGTGTTTTGCGTGATGAGAATAAGTGTGATGTCTTTGTGGCGTGCAATGGCAAGCAGTTCTCCAAGTTTTTTGTTGTTTGTGCTCATGCTGTTTCTGCTGTTGAAGGCTATTGCTCCTTCGTCAACAAGGATTGCGCTGTGATTTGGTGCGTCTTGTACTGTTTGTACTGCGTGAATCCAGACTGGAAGCATTGATTGCGTTGGTCCAATTGCGCAACATGGTCGTTTTGTTTGCGCATAAATGTTTTCTAAAAGTCTAAATCCTGTGACTGATTTGCCGCTTCCTCGTCTTCCGGCAATGAGAATAATTAAGCTGTCGTTTTTCAATCGTTGCTCAAATGATGAAAAGTTTCCTTTAACTGTTTTTTCAGCAACAAGCTGTACTTCTTGAGCAGGTTGTTGTGGTTGGCTGAGTTTTTCTTTCGCATTCTTAGCTATTGTTGATGCAGTGTTCACTCCTGCTCGTGTTGCTGCTCTTGCTCCTTTCCAAGCGAGTTTAGCACTGCCTTTTGCAACACACCAAAGTCCTTTGGCTGTGCTTACAAATGCTCTGCGTGTAAGTGATTTCTTCTTCATTAGTTGAGTAATGTTCTGGTTGTTTTTATAAGTTCGCGTGATTATTTTGTCCTTGAACACCAACACATTTAAATATTAGACCTGCGTATAACTCTTTATGGTTGCAGTTGAAGCTACAGCACGAAAATGGGGTAATTCATTGGGCGTAATTATTCCCAAAGAGATTGTTGAAGAGGAATGCCTTTCAGATAATTCTCGTGTCGTGTTTGAAGTCAGAAGGATTGTTGATCTTAAAAGCTTACGAGGGCGCAATCGTTTCAAACGAAACACACAGGAAATTAAAGATGAACTGCGCAGAGGGTGGGAGTGACAGCTTTCTTTTATGATAGTTATGCAGTAATTGAGTATTTGAAAGAAAATCCTTCATATACAGAATATTTTGAACAGAATGATGGTATGATAACCTTGCTGAACTTATTAGAGGTTTATTATTCAAGCCTTCAAGAAGAAGGTGAAGAATATGCTTGCCAAGTTTATGATAGACTATTGCATCTTGTTGTACAACCAACAAAAACCGAAGTTAAGAAGGCAATGCGTTTCAAACTCCTCAACAAAAAACAAAATTTGTCTTATGCAGACTGTCTTGGTTATTGTGTTGCTCTTGAGCGAGGTGTTTTATTTCTTACAGGAGATAAAGAATTCAAGCACCTACCGGGCGTGAAGTGGGTTGAGGGATTGAAGAAGTGAGTATTGTTTTAGAATAATGTTCTGGAACTAACCTGTTTTGTAATTAAGTTGAATCATGTTTCGCCACAGATTTATAATGCCCTATGAATGTTTTGCTTTGTGCAATACAATAATAGAGTTTACTTTTGCGGGCCTCATGGCTCTGGAAAGACGACTTTGATAAAGCTACTCGCAGAAAATCAGTATTTTTCTGTGCGAAAGAAGCTTCCAGTTAGTCATTCTGATTATATTTTGGAACGAGAACTTCTGCGACTTTTACGTTACAATGCTCAACGAACGCAGGAGGATTCTTTTTGCGCTGAAAATCCTGATAAAGTGCTACTCTGTGATCGTGCTTTTGTTGATACTGATGCGTACACGCAAGCTTTTTTGAATCTTGGCTGGATTGGTAAAGAAGAGTTTGATGCGTTTCAAAAAATTAAGCAGGCATTATTTCCAATAGAATGCTTGCCTGAGCGAATAGTATATTTTGGTGTCCCGTTGGATAATTTAATTAAGAACATAAAAACGCGTTGGCTATCTCGTCCAAAAAAATGGCGTGAAAATGATTTTGAGTATCTTGAGGCAGTACAGCAAGCATATCCAAAAGTTTTGGAATCTTATGGTGATAAAGTCTTGCGTGTAACTGCGCTTGATATGGCTGAATGCTTAACTAAATGTAGTGCATGGATTTTAAGTGGGTGTTAAGAAGTTTTTAAATGACTTTTTGAAATCCAATCAAACTTTGTTAAGATGGTTGGGGTGTATCTCTTTTTTTCTAAACAGCTTGTGAGTTCAAGAATATCTAGGACCACTTTATTTTCAAGACCCAATTCGTCAGTATCAGGAAATGAGGGAATGCGTCCAGAATACTCTAGTTCAAGCTGAACAAGCGGTTTTTGTTTCTCTGTTGTGCATCGTGCTAAAGTGAGTGCGTACACTCTGCCAGTGTTTTTTTCAATTATGTATTGTCCTACTCCGCGTTTTTCCATTTCCCAGCACTGTGCGTCAAGACTATCTGCGAATTCATGTGCCAACTCTTTAATTTTCCAATACGAATCGGTTGTGTGTTTTATTTTTTCTGTGCGCCGAATAACATATTTTCCTTTTTGAATGTTCCAAGGGTGTTGGTCATATGTTTTTAATTCGCCTTTTGTTTTAATTTTGCAATACTCGCCACTGTTCCATTTTTCTTCAGGTGCAATAATAACCATGGCTTGCTTGCCCTGTTTTCCTACAAAAAGCTGTCTTCCTGCTTTATCATGAGCCTTCAGATAGGGACATTTCAGAAACCTGTCAGACTCAAGAGAAATATTTTCAAGTGTTTTTGATAATAAATCCTTTTCTATCTCTGTACTGGCGAGTGCTTCGCATTGTTCTTTAGAAGGTTCAAGTTTTGCTTCAATTTCTATTTCTGAAAATTCATTAGGAAGTTTGGTTATTCTAAGAGGATTTTCTTTTTCAGTGCAAACTGCTTTAAGTAGGTGTGCTACTAAGTCATCGCGGGTAGTGCAAGCGTGGTATACATTTAAGAGAACTTTTTGTCTTGCTTCAGAGTCTGTTGTGTTGAAAAACATTTTTGCTTGCAAAAAGACTTCTTCTGATCGTTTTCTCTCTTCAGCTTCATATTTTCCCATTAATTTCACCAGTGTACGCTAAACAAGAGTTGTTTTTAAAGATTATAGTGTTGTGTTGTATAGGTGTTATTTTTTAGTATTGTTTTCATTATTGTATAGAGAGGTTTGAATAACCATCAGGAAATAGTCAAACCTCTCAATAAAGTGCTTTGAATATGCTTGAAAATAGGGGTTATTCAAAGCCCTCTATAGACTCTTTTCCTGTTTTTTTTATGACTCGCTTATTGTTCTGTTTTTTTATTGAGTAGCATAGTCTTTTTTGGTAGGGGGGTCGCTTGCTTTACAATTCTTTCGGAAAAATCACTTATTCTCGTAAAAGTTTCGGTTTAAATGAAATGTTTACGATTGGGTCGGAATCTTTGCGGAATTTTCTAGAAAACACATTTAAGCAAATAAAAACAACCGCAAAGAATGAAGTCATCAGATACTTCATCAACATTTTCTGTTGTCTCATTTACAATCTCTGGAAGATAACAACAATTCTTGAGCACCACGTAACGCTCAAGAATTTCGTCGCCAAAATGGTTACATACACAGAACATTAACTGTATCAGCACCTGATGGATGGCAACCATAAAAAAATCTCAAAAATCCACCATCAACATAACAAACCCCTCTTCCAAGTACACCAATATACTTGGAAGTCACCATTCAGAGTGGCGAGAAAGGCGTTTGTCGCAACAAACGACTATCCAACCGCCACGCACAACTCACAATAGACCAAAATCAGCACTTCAGAATCAAATCTGCTGTGAAAACCGAAACTTTTAAATATCAATTGATACTATTAGTTATCAAATGAGAATAAAAGATATCAAAGACAGGATAAAGGAATATTTTTTTCTTCACCCGACTGTAAAGTTGAGGGTGCGACAGATAGAACGAACTGTTAAAGTCCCCCTGCCTTCAGTTATTCGCTACACTAAAGAGTTAACGCAAGAAGCAATCCTCAAACAATCTGAAGTTGCGCAGGTTAAAACGTATTCTGCTGACAGAATCTCCAGAACTTTTCTTTTTGAGAAGAAGTTTTTTAACATAAAACAACTTTTTGATGTTGGCTTAATGGATTTCATTATTCAAGAACTAAGCAGTCCTACAATTATTGTTTTCGGGTCGTATTTCAGAGGGGAAGATGTAGAAAATAGTGATATAGATTTGTACGTACAGACACCAACAAAGAAGACACTAAATCTAGATCGTTTTGAAAAAAAACTTCAGAGAAAAATACAACTTTTCGTGTACAAAAGCATTAAAGATATAGGAAATAAAGAGCTTGCAAATACTATCGTTAATGGCAGCATCTTACACGGGTTTTTGGAGGTCTTCACATGAATCAAGAAAGCAACTGGAAAGAATGTGTTGAAACACACTCATCAATAAAAGTAAGTCCTGATATTGCAAAAGCAAAGTCTCTTATGGATACTGCCGTGGGTAGGAATGTTTTTTTGAGTGAAAATAAAGTTGAAGAAAGTACTGCAAATTACATTTTTGAGGGGTATTACTCCTCTGCATTGGAAATGCTTCATGCGCTCATTATTATGAATGGATATAAAGTAGTGAACCATATTTGTTTAGGATACTATTTGAGAGATGTGCTTGACAAAAATGATTTATTTCGTTTATTTGATGAATGTCGATTTAAGAGAAATTCTCTCATTTATTATGGCCGCAAAATGGATTTTGCAACTGCCAAAGAAGCCATTAGCAAGTGTAAAAAACTGGCTGAGGAATTGAACAACCTCGTAAACCATGAAGTGAACTGAGATTTTTGTCTGGGCTTTAATTTCTTGTTCTAACTGTACCCGCCATCTGCAACAATTGTGCTTCCTGTCATAAAGCTTGAGTTTTGTTTATTGCTAAAATGATTTCTATATTTGCATCGGCAAAAATCAGCCATCGCTTACCCTTTTGTGTTAGCTTTCCACGTGCGCTTGGTTCGCAAATCTTTCGGAAAAGTAATGCAGTGTATGTGCACAATTGAAAGACTAACTCTTTTTTTTGTGCCCGTACATTTTTATTTGATCAATAATCAGCCGTAACATTGTGTAAATATGCGCTTTATAGTCGTCTTTATCAGCACTATCTAACGAGTGATAGTACTCTTCTCTTTTCTCAGAAGGGATAAAAAACATAGGAAATCCTTTTTTCATCAGGATAAAATTCAGTTCCTTGTAGTGAAAAGTCAAGTGTTGCAGACATGAACTCTTTTGTTGCAGGCTATTTTTAAAGATGCTTCTTTTGCTTGTTTGAATGTTCTCGTCGTCATCATGCTTATTTCTCGTCGCTATTCATGTAATCACAAGCTTTAAATAGAGGTTTTGTTCATTCGTGAGTAACGGCATTGCTGCAGCAAGTTATTGTTTCACTAATGCTATTTGGAGGCAGTTGATATGGGCTTTTTTCAATCCTTGAAGCAAAAATTTTCTGGTCCTAATTATGAAGAAATGGAACATGAAGAAAACTATCTTGAGCTTGAGCCTCATGGTGAGGATAAGGGCAAGATTATTGTCAGAACTTATGTGTTAAATGATTTTGATGATGTCAAGCCAGTGCTTGATGCATTGCGTGAAGGTTATACTATTGCGATTGTGAACATGCAGCCTTTGAAGGAAAAAGATGTTGTTGAACTCAAGCGCGCAGTAAACAAATTGAAAAAAACAACTGATGCTATTGAAGGTGAAATCAAGGGCTTTGATGAAAACTATATTGTTATCGCCCCAAGTTTTGCCACAATCTATCGTTCAACTCAGCTCAAAGAAGTTAAGGAAGAGAATGAGTAAGATTATTGAGCTCTGTTGCTTTCTTGAGGTTCACTGAGGGTCAGTTGAGGTTCAAATGGGGTTCATTTGAGGGTCTTTGAGGTTCACTGAGGTTCAAGGCTTGAACCTCAAGGTTTTTGCTCCGTCGACAAATAAGGTGTTTTTGAGGGTCACCTTGAGGTTCAGGCAAAAAGGCGCTTTTTCAACCGCGCTTTTTTTGGGCTTGCGGTTTGGTTTGAGTTTTGTTTGACGCGTCTGTGCTGTTTGCAACTCTTTTGACAAAAATCGGTGTTGTGTTTGAGGAATAGTCGCAGTATATTTTTCTTCAGATAGTTTTATAAAACACAATTGGTTTGTGAGTTGCATGACAGAAGCAGTACTTCAGCAGATAGCAGCAGATATTCGTTCAATTCGGCAGGAGCTTATTGAGATAAAAGAAGAGGTGAACGACCTTCGTGATTTGGAATTGGAAGTGCGTCCTGAGTTTCTTGAAAGGTTGAAACGAATTGATGCAGGTAAATTTACTTCTTTTAAGTCTATGTTAGAGCTTCGGAAAGAGATAGAGAATGACTGATTTGTACAGATTTGAGTTAAGTGATCAACTTAAAAAAGTTCTCAAAAAATTGATAAAAAAGGACAAAATTAAGTATGAAGCTACGCTGAAGAAAATTGAGCAAGTCTGTCAAAATCCGCAGCACTATAAGAATCTCCAACATGGTATGAAGGAGTTCAAGAGAGTGCATATTGACACTTCATTTGTGCTTGTATTCAAGGTTGATGAATTAGCAAAAAAGATTTGTTTTGAAGAACTAGAGCATCATGATGTTATTTATGAGAGATGAAACTGCGTTAACAGATTGTTTTTACTTTCATACTTCCGATTATTCTTCTCTGTCTTGCTATTTTTTCAGCCAGCTCTGTAGAAAGTCTCGCAAAGCTCGCTTTTTCTGCCAGCGCAAGTATATAGTTTCTGGGTTTTTGGCGACCTTAAAGTTTACGATTCCGGTCGCGTCACTTTCTTTTGTTTACATGCTTGCGCTAAAAATAGGCAGACTCACTACGTTCGTAGGTGTCATCACTTTGGTTCTGAGCACTCACTCATTACATTCGCGAGTGTTTGCGACACGCAAAACCAGAAACAGTCCACTTTCTACAGAGTCTTTTTGACCGTCACATTTATATACATTGACTCTGAAGTTCTCGTCAGTAGGGCTTAAAAAGAGGTAGTATGGGTATGAAGGTAGCGCAGGGTTGTAAAGCACAGCTTACAGTGTATATCATTCTTGGTTTAGTGCTTGTTATTCTGGTTGCGAGTGTTGTGTATGTTGGCCAAGTAGTAAATAGTGTTCCTGAGAAGAGTGTTCCTTCTGTTGTTGTTGATGCTCCTGCTGAACTGCAGTCTTTGTTTGCTTTTGTCACATCTTGTGTTGAGCAGGTGGGTGAGGATGGACTTCGTTTGATTGGTTCTCAGGCAGGCTATGTTGCTCCGCGTTTTCCAACACTTTCAAACTCGCCAACAGAAAGTGAGATGGTTAGTTTGAGTCCTAACAGTGGGATAAAGGTTCCTTATTGGTTTTTTATGAAGAGCAAGAATGATTGTTCTTCATGTGGTTTTTCATCTCATACACCACTCCTTCGCAGCTCTCCTTCAAGGCCAAGTATTCAGCAAGAGCTTGAGCAGTATGTTAATGAAAATCTTGCTTCATGCATTAACAGTTTTAAGGATTTTCCTCAGCTTAATGCATCAGCAGTCGGTGTTCCTAAAACCAAAGCAATAATTGCTTCTGACAAAGTTGTTTTACAAGTTAATTATCCTGTTTCTGCGTCTAGTGTTGGTAAAGTATTACATCTTGATTCTTTTGTCGGTGAGCTTGATGTGCGTTTGCAGGAATTGTATGAAATTGCAAGTTCACTGGCTCAGCTTGAGGTTGAGCATAGGTTTTTAGAGCGTGCAACAAAAAATCTTATCGCTGGTTTTTCGCGAGTGAGTTCTGTTGCTCTGCCGCCATTCACTGCTACTGAGCTTGGTATGGGTTCTGGTGTGTTTTGGGTAAAGTCTGATGTGCAAAACAAGCTTACACAGGTTTTGTCAGCATATATTCCTATGCTTCAAGTGTGGGGTACTGATTCATTTAGCTGGCGTACTCCTGCTAGCAGTGTGCGTGATAAGGGTTTGTTTGAATTATTTTACAATCGTGACATGCTTGTGCCTCTTAGCAAGCGCCATACAGGTATTTCTGCAAAGTTTTCTTATCTTGACTGGTGGCCTGTGTTTTTTGATTTAAATTGCAGAGGCCAGTTGTGTGGTCCTGAGACTTTTCAAAATACTTTTGGGTTTGTGTTTGGCATGCAAAAATACGCATTTGCATATGACTTGAGTGCTCCTGTGCTTGTTGAGCTTTCTGAGCCTTCTGCATTTAATGGTCGTAATGGAGGGTTTTCATTTAATTTCATGCTTGAGTTGAACTTGCGTAATAATAATCCTGTAACTCTTGATTCTGAGTTGAGTTCTTTTGCTTTGCCAGTTCAAGGTTCGTTGTTGTGTGATCAGCGTTCAAGCTCTCCTGTTGCTATTGAAATTATTAATCGTGCAACTTCTAAACCTCAGCCTGCCTCGCTTATATTTTCATGTGGTGCTGAAACATGCGCAATTGGTACTGCAAGCAATGGTTCATTAACAACTCGTTTGCCTGTGTGTTTTGGCGGCTCTCTTTCTGCGGTTCAAGAAAATTTTGCTTCTGCATCAGTTCCTCTAACAACGCGCATAGATGAATCGTCGCGCATTCAAATCCTTTTAGAGCCTGTTCATGAGTTAAGTCTTGATGTAAAGCGCTTGATGATGAAAAAACAAGCAGGTGTTGATTCTGGTGTTGAATGGTCTTTGGATACAACTCCAGTGCCGCATGGCAAGAATGATCAGACTGTTGTGAGCTTCACTCCTGTTCATGAAAAGACGGAGAGTGCTTCTTCTTCTGGTGCTCTTGCTGGCTCTATTGTTGTTGAAGTGCTTGGTGATGTGTTTTCCTCAAAACCAATTGTAAAGCTTGCACCTGGTGTGTATAAAGTTTCTGTTGTTACTCTTTCTTCTGATGACTTGAAAATTCCTGTTCAACAGCGTTGTGCTGAAGTAGGTGATGAAGAAAAATGTGTAAACATACCTTCTGAGCCGGTGATGTTTGGCGCAGCAAAGCCTTTAGCGGTGGGTGGTGCATCATTTGTTTGGCGTGTGCTTCCTGAGCAATTGGATTCTGCTAAAGGTCTAACAATATTCACATTATATTCTGGTCTTTCTTTGCTTCCTGAGTCTGAGCGCGTGATTGAGGATGTGCAGCTTGCTTTGTCTTTGGGTGAAAGTTCAAGTCAGTATCAGTCTGTGCTGACGCCGGTGTTGTCATGAGAAAAATAATTGGTTATCAGCTTGCTGCAAGTATTATGATTCAGTTGTTGCTTTTCCTGCCTTTGGTTTCTGCTCAGCAGTCTTTGTTTGTGGTCACAAAGTTTTCTGGTAATGATAATATTGATGGTTTTGCCCGTGGTGTTGATTCTTTTCAGATTGTTGCAAATGCGCGCATTCCTGGAGAGTCTCAGATTGGTCGTGATCAGGTGCGCTTGTTTTCTGGAAATTCATTGGTGAGCTTTTTCTCCTCATGCACACAGCAGGCAGGTACTGAGTTTTTCACATGTGTGTATAATCAAAGTTTGTCTGGTGGTCTTGGTTCTCAATCATATCGTGTTGCTTTGTTGCGTGATGATGGTTCTACAGTTGATAGTGTGACTAAGACTTTGGTGATTGATGGTATTGCTCCAATGATTAATTTTTTTGATGTTTCTGCATCAGCTCCTGGTGAGTTTGTTGTTTCATGGCGCGCGCAAGATTATGCTGTGAGTACAGGTAACATTTTGAGTTGTGTTGGTTTAAAGGAGATTGTGTTTACTTCTGCTGGTAAAGAGATTCGTCGTGAACAACTTGGTCAGCGAAGTATTTGTGACAAATCAGGTGTGTTTTCTTTTACTCATTCATCGTCTGCACTTCGTGAGGAAATGTTAGTTTGCGCAACTCCTGTTGATCATTTTAGCCAGACTGGTTTACCTGTTTGCAAATCTGTTTTATTTGATAAACAGCCCCCTGTGTTTGGCGCAGTAGAGATTCGTTCAATTAGTTCAGTTGGTTCAACTAATGAGCGCGTGCTGTTTGCAAATTCTCCTAAATCTGTTGATGTGTTTGTTACTATGCAGAGTGATGATGTTGTTTCTGCAACTGCTGATTTTTCTTCAATGGTTTCAACTGGTTTCGCTGCTGTTGCGCCTTCTGAGATACTGCACCCTGACCAGACTACTGTGCTTGTCTGGCGTAATGTTCCTGTGAGTTCTTGGTCACAGTGTCAGTTTAAGGTTCGTGCTACAGACTCTTCAGCCAATAGCGCAACTCAGGTGTTGTCATGTGGTGTGGTTTTTGATTCTCGTGGTCCTGAAGTCTTGAGCTTGCGTTCTGAGCGTTCTAAAGAGGGAAGATTTTTTGTTGGAATAAACACAACTATTGTTGCTGATTTGAGAGAAGCTGGTATTGGTTTGAATAAATCTCAAGTGTTTTTGAATGCTCTAACTCTTGGTCTCTCTTCAAGTCTTGGGCCAAACTCGTGTGTGCGTGCTGATGCAGCAACATGGTCTTGTTCATGGAGTGTTACGCCAACGCAATCTTCTGGTAGTGCTCATCTTGTGATTGGTGTGCAGTCTGCTGATGATTTAGGTAACTCTCTGGTGCAGTCTGGGGCAAATTCTTTGGATGTGAGTATTGATAAATCAGGTCCTTCTCAGCCTGAATTGCTTGGCAGAAGTATTACTCATGGTCAGTTTGATTTTGGTAATTCTGTTGTGCGTGATAGTGTGATTGAGTGGCGCGTGAAAAGTTCTGGGTTTGAATTCGCCTCTGCTAATTTTTCAGGCTTTGGCGGCGATGCTCAGTCTCTTGGCATATGCGACTCAGCTGGTGTGTGCTCTTTTTCAACACGTGTTTTTGTGTCTGGCCCTAAAGTTGCTCGGGCTACATTTGTATTTACTGATGTGTCTGCTAATAGTGTGCGCACTACTGATGATGTGTTTATTTATGGAATTCTTAATGATGCTAATCCTAATTATGTGACCTCATCAACCTCTTGTAGTCCTTCAGCTATTGATCGCGCAACTGCAAGTATTGCTCCAGTAAAAGCATATTGTGAGGTTCGTTTTACTCCAACAGTTTCTGGTAGCATGCCTATTGCTGCTGAGCTTGCTAGTTTAAGCCAGTGTAATGGCACTACTACTGGTTTTGTTGGTGCACTGTCTTTGCTAAATACTAAGTCTGAGAATAATCAAAGTATTGTGCCTTATCTGGCAATTACTTTGCAGCCTAGAGATTTTTCTTCAGTTGATGAGATTAAGTTTTCGTGTCCAATACGCGTGTTTTCGCGAATAAATTCTCAGGTTGTAAATTCTCCTGAACAAGAGCAGGTTGCTGTTAGTTTGAAATTGTACAATCAGCCTTTGGGAGAGATTACTAAGGTGCGTGATGAAAAAATTCAAGATGCTCTTGATGATGCTGATGATTACTTAGCTTGGGTTGGCGCATTGCGTTCTGTGTTTAAGTATGCTGAATTGATTTGCAATCTGATTAATATTTTTTATAATTTGGTTGCTTCGTTTAATGCTGTTGTGCTTGCCTTGACTGCGTCATCTGATGTTGCTATGGCAATACCTCTTATTGGTGCTCCATTAAAGGCTCAGGCTGGTGCTGCGTGTGTTACTGCTGATTCATTTCGTCAAGGAATTAATGAAGCAGTGTATTCTAAAGGTAGTCTTGGTGGTGTGTTGCATAAATTCTGTTCATTTGTGAACTGCCAGATTGGTCTTGGCACTGTTCTTGAGGAATTAGGAATGAAGAAAGCAACTGATACAGTGTTTGCTGATCAAGTTTGGAACACTCTTGATTTTGGTCTTGGTATTTCAGGAAAGCGTGACACTGGAACAATTCCTTTTGACCGTCGTGCTGTTGTTGATGCCAAGTCAAGTTTGTTTTGGAGCACGATTAATCTGTGTATTCCTGGTATTTTGTATAATCTTGATAAACTGCGTCAGGTGCAGTGCAGGTATGCTTTGTGTCTTGCTCAGGATGTTAAGAATGGTTTTCCTGAAAGTGTGTGTGAGGACATGAAGAGCTACATGACGTGCAAGTATGTGTATGGTGAAGTCTTCCGCTTTTTGCCAGTCACTGCTGTGCTGGATTATTATACAAATCTTGTGAAAGGCGCATTAAGTGATCCTGTGAATTTAATTGTTGGTTTGAGCTCTAAGTTTTTGCTGAACTGCAAGGCTGAATGCTTGATTACCACTTCTGGTACTGTGCATGCCTGTCTTGTTCTCAAGACTCTTTCAACTCTTGGTCAGTCATACAAAGATGTGAGCACAATAATTAAAGGCAGTGCATTTGAGGTTGGCAATGACTGGTGTGACCAGCTTGAGGATGCAAAACAGAAAATCAATGAGTCGCGCTCAACTGGTTTTAGTGAGTTTTCAAGAACGAGCGAATCAGAATTTAGTCGTGAAAGAACAAGCACGAGTTCAACAACGGTGAATTCATGAAAAAAATAAGCGTGCTTTTAGTCACTTTGCTTTTGTTAGTGAGTAGTCTGCCTTTAGTGTTTGGTCAGGATAATGATCCTGAAAGTTCAAAACTAGCTGGTGCTGCCAAGCCTGTTGAAGTGCACCAATTTGATAATGAGTTTTTCATAGCCATGGATGATTATTTATATCAAGCACATTGGAATAGTGCTATCAATAGTTATGAAATGTTCAGGGTGAATATTGGAGGAAAACCTACTTCAGTGAGTGCTGGAACTGTTGATAGTGATGCTGCGTTTAATGCATTGTTGAACAACAAAGACCTTGAAAGAATAACTGCTCAAGCATCTTCTGCTGCATCTCCTACAACTACTCCAGCTGGCTCTTCTTTGGTCATTCCTCCTTCTTATGGTTCTTTTTCTTCTTTTGGTTGGCTTTCAGCTGGTGTTTCTTCTGTTCAATTGATTACTACTACGCCTGTTTATTCTGGACAGTATTTGCAAGCACCTGATGGTTTGTATAATGTTGTGTGGGATCCTGAGACCAGGCTTAATGAGCTTAGAAAGGTTTTTGTCAATAGTGAGGGGAATATTAAGTTTTCTGATGACCCTGTTCTTAAGCTTAATAATTTTCAGATTTGGGATCTTGCATCGGAGGATAGTGTAACAAAAAAACCTTCTGAAATTAAGATGCTTCCTGCTGAGCTAACAAATGCTGATACCAAAAAAATTCTTGATGAAATATCAAAAAATCCTTCTCTAGTTAGTCTTTCATCTTCGCTTCCTCCTGCTTCACCTTCAACATGGACTGCTGAGGAGGAAGAGGATTTTCTAGTCTGGCTTGATGAGCAAGAAGTTGCTGAAAAAGAGGCTGGAACTGCAAGTGTTTCTGGTTCTCCTTCTTCTTCTGCTTCTTCTGAGCCTGCTTATGATCCTAAGTCTGGTGTTGTTGTGTCTGGTGCTGTTGCTAAATCTGGCTCTGTGCCTGGCAGTACTGATGGTGTTTCTGCTGGTGTTACAATTACTGGTCCTTCTGTTGTTGCTCAAAAGAAATCAATTTATGCTCTTGTTTTGAGCGATGGTAGAGTGGTTAGGATTCAAGGAAAACCAGGTGCTGGTGAAAAAATAGTTATTGGAAAAGATGTTGATGACAAGATAGTTGAGGTTGATGGTAATTTGTTTCGCAAGCTTTCTGATGCCGAAAATAATTTTTTGAGTGCAAACAATAATGCACACGTGGCATGGGTAGCTGCTCCTCTTGATTCTCGTGCTTTTGTGCTTCAAGCTACACTCACTGAGCTTTCTGGTGATTCTGGCAAGCAGTCTGGCAGAATTTTGTTTAAGCGTTCTGATGAGTCATACAGAGAACAAATATTTAAAGAAGGTGAGGTTGTGAGTGATGTTGAAACATTATATGATACTAAGGGTTCGCCAAAAGATTTTGTTGATGACACAAGAATTGTTAAGAAATATTATGGCATTGCTTCTGATGCACTAACCTCTTCTGTTACATATCGTGGTTATGTGGTTAATGGTGATGGCGTGAATGTTGGCTTTTCTGAAGAGCCTTTGGAAGCAAAACTGCCTTCAGGAATCGTGCTCAACTATAATTCAGGCAAACTTTTTGATTCAGCTGGCAATGAAGTTAAGGAGTTGTTAGGTCTTGACGATAAAGCCTTCTATGCTGAAGTAAAGAGCTTGCACAGAAAATATGTTGTACGCGAGGTTCTTGATGACTTGCGTTTTTATGGTACTGAGTATTCTGGTATTGCTGCGTTTAGTAGTTGGTTCATTCCTGAAGAGTTTTTTCAGCCTTGACAAACCCCTATTCAAAATGGGTTTTTCCCAAGTATTATTGGCGGTGGTGCTGATTGCTGGACAAGTAAGGTATGCCAAAAATATGATGATAGCATTGCAGGTTATGGTGTGCTTACAACAGCTTCAGAATCAGGTTATGACTATGGGTCAGTGCCTGTGGCGCACATTGAATCAGAACGGTCTTTGCCGGCAATTTTCCAAAATGGTTCTACAAAAGTTCAAGAGTTTTTGTACAAAATAACTTACTATGTCAGAAATCCTGCTGGTGATGAAGACTTGCGTTATAATCTTATTTTCCTGCCCCGTGGCTATCAGGCGTTTGCTCAAGCAAAATTGTTAAAGCCTGGTCAGTCTGGCTCTGCTGCTGGTCAAGCAAGTATTGTGCAATATTCTCGTCGTCTATACACAAAAGTCTGTCTTGTGTTTGATCATGAGATTACTGATGCACGCGGTGAAAAAGTTTCTGAGGTGTGCAATAATATTTGTGGTGGGGTGATTAATCCAGAATCTGGCGAGTGTAATGCATTAGAAACTGCAGTGTGGGCCCCAAATATTCCCCTCTCTGACTCTTCAAGACCAGTAGCCAATCAGCCGAATAATGGTGATTTTCAAAACTTTTGAGGAATAAACAAACATGAGGATGCAACGACGAAATGATAAAAAGACTGAAATACAAGATAACAAAAAGGGGCGTTCAATGAATTTACTTGTTAATAATTTACGAGGTTTGTGGCATTCATTTGAGTTAGATGTACGTTTCTTGCTCGTGATTTTTTTTGATGTGCTTTTCTTGCTTGGTGCAAAACTCCTCTCATTAGCCCAGCAAGTTGGCATTCAGGCTCTTGGAGCATATGTTTCAGCAATTCCCCTGGATAAATCAATTATTGCATCTCAATCACTTGAACTATTGCAGTCAATAAAAGCTCAGACCTTGTGGGTTATTGTGTGGGTTGTGCTTATGAGTGTGTTGTTTGTGCTTTTGTTGCTTGCAATATATTCTGTGTGTAATTATGTGATCTGGCTGGTTTTGTTGCGCAAAAAAGAGTCAGGAGTTTGGAGGCATTTCTGGAGTTTTTATTTGCTTAATCTTGTCTGGTTTGCAATTCTTGGCATATTTTTGCTGCCTTGGATTATGCTCATTGCCAGCAAACCAGATTACATAATTAATTTATTCCAATCTGTGCCTTGGCTGTCGCGAATAGTTTTTGCTCTGCTTGGTATTTTGATAATTCTGCATCCATTATTGTTTTTGCAGTCTTCATTTTTCAAACATTATAGATTGTGGAAAACTATTGCTTGCTTGTTCACCACTGGTTTTGGTAATCTGCCGGTGCATATAGTGCAGTATGTATTATCAATTATTGTGTCAGTCATTGTAGCATTTGTTGTTGTGTTTGTTCAACAGTTTGTGCCTGTGCAGGCTAGATTATATGTTGTTTTGCTTGCAGGTCTTATGATGCTTAACTGGTTTAAAGCATGGTTTATTGATGTTGAAAATCAGTTAGAAAAAAATTTGGTGAATAGCTATGACTAAAGCTCAGCTTACTGTGTTTGTGATTCTTGGCATGCTGCTCCTGGTTTCTGCTTTGCTTGTTGCATATGTGCAAACTCAAAAAGCAATTGTTCCTGGTCTTGCATCAATTGTTGTGCCTGAGCTTGCCCAGCCTGTTTATGCTGTGGTTACTCATTGTGCTGAACAGCTTGCTAAGACCGCTGTTGTGCAGGCTGGCTTGCAGTCTGGTTTTGTTGACATTCCTCGTGAGGCAATAGTAAACCAATTTGCGCGTATTCAGCTAGATAGTACTGGTGCTGCAATTATTCCTTCATGGTACTATGCAAATAAGTTGCGTATTCCTGGAGTAAACACTATGCAAGATGGTATTTCTCGTTTTGTGTTGCAAAGATTAGCTGAGTGTATTAATGAATTTGAAGCACTTGCTTCTGAAGGCTATGCTGTTGAGCCTGTGGGTAATCTTTCTGTGAACACAATTCTCTCTGATGCACAGGTAGTTGTAAAACTTGACTGGCCTTTACGCATTACTCGCAATGATATTTCAGTGCTTCAAAAAGAGTATGCTGCGACTATTCCTGCTCCTTTGAAGCATTTGTATGATGTTGCAACTATGCTTATGCGTTTTGAGCATGAGACTTCTTGGTTTGAAAATCTTACTATTGATTTGTACTCTTCTGATCCTGAAGTGCCTACTGATGGCATGACTGTTGATTGTGACCAAAAATCTTGGCGCGTGAGCAGTATTCGTGAGCGTGTGCAGTCTGTACTAGTTGCTGCACTTCCTCTGGTGCGTGTGCAAAACACAAAAAGTCCTGGGTTTGCTTCTTTGCCAAAAACATATGCTCTGCTTAAGGATTTTTCTGGTGCTGAGATTCATGCAGGAAAGCGTCCTGAACGTACTCCTGAGGATGCGTTTGAGTTTTATCGCTTGAATTTGGACGCAAGTATTCCTTCAACTTTTGCGCGTGTTGGTTTTGAGTACAGGCCTGAATGGGGTATGTTGCTGAATGCTCAACCTGTTGATGCTGGCTGGGTGCGAAGTAATGTTGCTAAGCCTGTGAAATATCTTTCTCTAGGCTGTCTGAACCAGTGGCATGTTGCGTATAATTTGCTATATCCTGTTCGTGTTGTGCTTAAGGATTCTGAAGCATTAAATGGTGAAGGTTTTGTGTTCCAGTATTCTTTCCCTGTTATTATTGAGACAAACAGCCCGGCTCGTGCAGGTTATGCATTGCGTTCTTTTGAAACTCTGGATCAGGATTCTGATTTTTGTAATCGTCGTGGAGAGCAAGTGTATGATATTCGCGTGCGTGGTATTGAGTCTGGTATTTTGCAAGCTGTTGAGCTAAACAATGTTTCTATTGATTACTTGTGTTTGAACAAGGCATGCGAGCTTGGCACTACAACTGCTGATGATGGAGTGTATAGTTTAAGAACTACGCTTCCTGAGTCTTGTGGTAATCCTTTTATTATTGCTTCAAAACAAGGCTATGCGACAACACAAGGTGTTGCTTCATCACCTCAGCTTGACTTATTTTTACCCCGTCTTTCTGCGCTAAATATTACTGTGTTTAAGCATGCGTATGATGTTGAGTCTGGTATTATTGGTCCTGCTGAGTCATTGCTTGCTCAAGATGAGCTCTCAGTTTCTGTGCGTTTGAAAAATATGAAAGGTGTTTCTTGGGAGCAGATTCTTAGTGTGCCTTCTCAATCCCTTATTTCAATTCTTGAGTCTGAGGCAGTGTATGATGTTAGTATGTTTTTAACTCGTAAGGATGTGTTTTCTGGTGCGCATGAGCTTGTAGGAGGTTATATAAATGAGAACTTGCGTGTTCATGACACCAGAGGCATGGAGAATATTGAATTGCATGTGCTTGAAGTTCGGCCATTGCTTGTTGGCAAAGAAGGTGAGCAGGCTGTGGCGCGTGCATTATATGAAGGCAAGTATCAGGAGGAGCTATTGCCAGTTTTAAGCTAATGCTCTCTTCTTCAAAGTTTGGCTGGAAGAGGATTTTTGGTTTTTATAATTATTATTTTCCAATATATTCTCCAATAAAATTCTTGTCTTTATTCCTGGTTTTTCTTGTAGTTTCTATGGTTCCTGCATATGCACAAGCAACACAGCTAGGCAACACAAACAGTAGCGAGAACAATAGTTCAAGTGAGTTAAGCAATGATGCTGCTCAAGTTTTGCCAGTAGCTTCAACTGCTTTGTTTGTAAATGCTTCTATTCCTTCTATTCTTCCTGAACAGCGTGTTGATTTGCGTGGAAAGAGTATTCCTGGTGCTCAAATCACTTTATTGGTAAATGATGTTCGCTCTCGGTCTACTATCACACCTAGTTCTGGTGAGTTTGTGTTTTCTAGTGTTGTTCTTCTTCCAGGAAGCAATACAATAGTACTTGATGCTGAACAAAATAGTCAGCATGCTCGTCAGGAGTTTAATGTTATGGTTGATATTACTCTACCTAATATTTCAATGAGCATTCCTGAGATTGCATTGTTAAGTCCATTACAGGTTAATGCCTCAACAACAAAGCCTTTGTTAGTACGTTATTCTGTGCAAGGACAAGGAGGCACTGGTAGTCAAGGAGGTGCTGCTGGCGGTTTTGCTCCTATTGAAAAAACTCTCTCAGTTAATGGAAATTTCGTGCTTCCTTTAGAGCTTGCTCAGGGCCGCAATAGTGTTCGCATAATCATGATTGATGAAGCAGGTCATTCTATTGAGCGTGTTGTAGAAACTGTTTATGATACTCTTGCTCCTCAGTTTTTGCAAAATGAATTAAATCTAAAAGACCTGAGCCCTACATATACTGCTGATATTAAGGTTCGCGGCAGATTAAGCGAGCCTGCTACTGTGTTTGGGTTTTTGAATGATGAAAAATCACCAAGCTCTCGTGTGCTCACGAAAAGTGATGGCTCATTTGAACTGCCTCTCACATTGCGTCGTGATGTAAAGACCAGTATAAAAAAAACTCGTGTTTCTCTTGAAACTGGCCAGTCTTCTGTAAATATGGTTCGTTTAGAAGCAGTTGATGCTGCTGGTTTGCGCACTGTACTTCCTCCTGTTCCTGTGTCTTATGCAGTCTGTGGTCAGGGTAGTGCATATCGTGTTGAGCTTGGTCAACCTATTCCTGATTTGTTAAATACTCGTTTGCTTCTTGAGGGCTTGCAGCAAGTTGGGTTTACAGTTAAGCTTGACTATTCTGGTGGTTTGCACTCAACACTTAATCCTGATACTGGTGTGAGTCTTCGTCCTTTGACATTAAGCCCTGATGTTGAGAGAGAGTATGATAATGGTCTTGTGCAGTCAGCTCATATTCAGCTTAAACCAACAAGCAATACTAGCAGCTCAGGTTATGCTACATTAGTGCTTCAGGCTCCTTTTCTTGATGCAAATGAGGATAATCAGACAGTATATGATCAGGAATTAAACCTAAGTGAGCATCGTCGTGGTGATTGCTTGCTGCCTGGTTTTGGTTGTATGCGTTTTTTTCTTGAGCTTGAATTAAAGTTTCAGGAAAAAACAGCTAATGCAAACAAAGTTCTTGATCCTAATACTCGCACTACTTTGAGCAAGTCAAATGTTGCAAATCGTGTGCAAAAAGTGTGTGTTCCTATTGAGGTTGCTATTGATAAGCGTGTGCCTCCAAGTATTTTGCCTCAGGGCTTGCTCACATCAACAGTTGAGTTATTAGCAAGTGCTGTTGATGCTATTGATACTGTGCTTAAGCCACTTACAACACTTGGAACATATGTTCTCTACGCGTGTCTTGCTGGAACAGTGCTTGTGTATGGATCATATGTGCGTGAGCGCATGTCTTGTGAGTTTAGTGCTGGATTGCAAAGCGCATTTTCTGATCAGCCATGGAATAAAGAAGTCGCAAGCACTGGTTTATGTGATTCTGTGTATGAAGGTCAGGAGGCTCAGCGTGCTGCGTGCAATTCGTGTAGTGCTGCTGTTCTTGCACGTAAGAATCTGGAAAACAAGTTTTTCCATACTACCTGTGACAGAATTACCTGTCCTTCTGCTCCTTCGTTTATGACTCAGATTCGCAATAATCAAGCAGAGCTTACTCCACTATCTATTTCTGATAGTGCGGCAAGCAAGGTTTTGCAGCAGCATCCTGAGCTTAAAGGACTAAGTGCTGGTGTGAATGATAAGCTCAAAAAGCAGTATGCTGGAAAAGATTTGATTTTTTCAGGAAGTGATTGTGCTTTTGCTATTGCGCGCAATTATGGAGACAAAAATGACAAAATGAGTATTGCTGGACAATATGAATTATTTAAAACTGATAAAAAGCCAAGTACAATTGATTGTGATGGTTTGCATCCTGCAACTCCTGAGTGTTGCGCATATGAATATCAACAAGAATGGGGTACTGCATGCGGTATTTCTAAAAGTAATTCTGACACTTTTAGTGAGATCAAGGAAAGCACTTGTCTTGCTGCCCAGAAGACAGAGCAGGGTGTGAAAAAGTTTGAAGCAGACTTTGGTGAGAGTTGTAATCGCTTGTGGAATGCTGCTGCTGGTTTTTGCGAGCCTAATTCTGGAGAGCCGCTTCCTGAAATAATTGCCACAGGTTATGAGTATCCTGAAAAAGCAAAAGATGTGCTTGGTAGTGCAAAAACCCGCGATGTGTATCTTCAAGTGCGTCCTGTGTTTAAGTCTGGCTCTAAAGAGGTTGCAAGTTATGAAATAAGTCGTGGCTATGTGCATGATCGTTATGTGTATCAACGTTCTGCAAGCACGTCAACAGATAAGGCAGATCAAGAGATTTTTGCGAAAACAAAAGACAATCATGATAAAGAGGGTAGTGAACGCTGGTTTTTGAATAGTCGTTTAGACTTTTTTCAGGAAAAACCTATTTCTTCTGACTTGTTTAGCACTTCTCTTGAAGAACTGCCTAAAGGAAAACTTACAAGTCTTAACAGTGCATCTGGTGCACAGGCTCAGACTCAGTTTGCTAAGCTTAATGAGTTTGGCAGACAACTTTGTACTGGTCTTCAAAATCCTGATGATTGTATGCGTGATGTGCAAACTCTTCGTGAATTATATGCTAAAGTTCATAATGTGATTGGTGTTGCTGATCAGGAATATATTGTTGACCCTAAGAGTGGTTTTTTGCGTAGCATGCAGTGTGTGTGCATTCCTGCAGTCACAAGCTATTTGGAGTTGTGGCGCAATATCTTGAATTGGGGCAAGTCATGTTTTACTAGCATTCTCGTGACTGGCGACGGTAGTTCAGGAGCATGTAGGGCAGGCCTGAGTATGTATGTGTGTGACCTGCTGTATGAACTTATTTCATGTGCTGCAAGCAAGTATTCATCTCCAGGAATTAGTGGTCGTATTGGCTCTAGTGGTATTGGCAATTTCTTTGGCGCAGTTACATCGGCAGGAGGTGATGTTGCTCAGAGTGTTCGTTCACGTTATGGCGATTCAACGCTTTACAATTCATTATTTGTGCAGAGAAAACTTATTCATAGTGCGTGTGCATTTGCATTTACTGGAGCATGGGATCTTGATGTTGAAGCATTGTTTAAGCAGTCTGTGAGTGAGATTCCTGTTGAAAGCCAGGGTTATTTGACAAAGTGTGAGCGAAGATTTCAAGGATTTGACCCAACCTCTGATCCTAGCGGCAGAGCAACATGGACCTATAGATTTGGCTCTCTTCTTTTTGCTGGAGCTCCACTGAGATATGATATTAAGCTAAAGTGCAGTGCTGGACCAAAATGTTCTGAAGCTGATGGTTTTAAAAATGGCATGTGTGATTGTCCTAAAGGTGAAAAGACTATTTCATTATCTGATGCAGAGCTTACTGGTGTGCTTAGCAAGAATGGTGTGCTTGATAAAGAAATCATCTATACTGTTGGTGCAGGTGGCGACCCTAATGATGACGTACGCTATGACCGCCTTGCACTCACATGGGAAGCAGAAGATCCTGTGACCCACAAAATTCTTCCTGGAAAAGCAGAGTGCAAACTCTCTCAAGTTGGTGCTGATCCTCCAGTGTTTTGTTCATTTGATCCATTTAGTTTCAGTTATAGGTGTGCATTTGTATTTGGCAGTGAGGGTGCTAAGTTTACAAAAGCAGCTCCTTCATATCCTGATAAGCATTTTGTGCTTGCTGAAAAACCAAACTGCCACCAGACATTTGTTCTTTCTGAGAGTCCCTCATTCAAAGTAAGTGTGCGTCAGCAGATTAAAGAAGAAACCAGAAAGTCATTTCAGAGCCAGAAGTTTTTACGTACAATAATCAAGAATGCCCAAGGTCAGGTGGTGTATTCTTATCCTGAAGATAAAGAAGGACCTTATGATGACAATCTGATATTGTTTAAGCAGGGTGAGTTTGAATTGCCAGTGAGTCTTTCTGAATTCAAAATAAGTGAACAGCACTTTGGCACTGTAGTTCAGCCAGGTAAGATTCAGTTTTTTGTTAATCAGGCAAATGATGTAGGAACAATTCAAGACTCAACAGCGATTACTCTTAAGTCTGAAGATATTGTGGATGAAAATAACATTCCTCTCAAAGGGCCTGCACGTTTTATTATTCGCTTAGATACTACAGCTCAAGATCAGGTGATAGTTTCTGCATACAGCACAGTTCTTGATACTGCAAGTATTGATGTTAAGCAGAGTAATCGCTTATATTCTGAATTATTTACTTGGGATGTGAAAAAGAATCGCGAGTTATCTTTAGCTGATGTTAGGTTAGTGTCTGTTGATAAGACAATTAGTTTTGTGATTAAACAAATTACTTTGCGCAAGCCACCAATACCTGGAGAAAAGCCTCATGATATTTATGTTTTTATTCCAGCAAGTGCTGCTGCTCCTGCAGTGTCATGTGATCCTAATAAAGTGCAGACATGGACTGCAGAGTTCACATTGTTTGATGCTGATAAGTTTGGCACTCCAAGCAGCCAGGTGTCTGTGAATCCTGCAACAGGTGACCTTGCAGTACTAAATGGTTTGCCATTTAATGTAATGTGCGCAACCCCTGAACAAGCTAAAGATAAGATTGGTGAGTGTGCTGGCTCAAGTGGCGCAACAACATTACCAATAGGTTCATCAGCCACACCTGCATCACCAACTGCCCTTACAAATAATGCAATCGCAATACATCCTGATGGGCTCATGGTTGCTTCATTTTTTTTCTCCTCAGATGGGAAAGCCAAACCCCAAAATTTGCTTAATGATACAACAATCAATGCCAAAGAAGGTGTACAGGCTACTTTTTTCTATGACATTGTTGGTGCAGAAACATTTGCATATCAGATAACTTCTGGCAATAACATTCTTGTACCTAAGACAACTGTGTCCAAAAATGAAACTGTAAGTGCTGCAGAAATTTCAACAATCTTGTTAACAACCTTCACTAAAGATAGTACGAGTCTGAAATTAGAAGTCTGGAAAAACCTTAATGATAAAACTGAAGACTCAGCTATTTTAAAACGTTTTGTTGTTAATGTGACTGAATGATACGACTGTATACTTCAGAAATCTCTAATAACATCTCTCGTGCAGTTTCTTTATTCATAGTCCACTGGCGTCTTGTCTTGCTCTCAGTCTTTGCTGATTTGTTCTTTTTTATTGTTCTGACAAAGATTCATGTGGAGTTCTTCTTGAAGATTCAGCCTCATTTGAATGTTGTGATGCAGTCTGTGCAAGAAAATGCAGCAAAGATTCAGCCTTCATTTGGTGCAGTCACACAGCTTCAGTCTGCTGTAACACAACAATCTGGTGTGCTTGCCTCGTATAATGCAGTTCTCTATCTTCTTGGTCTAATGCTCCTCTCGTTGTTTGCGTCATGGCTTGTACTGCAGGGTATAACTTGGTGGATTGCAAATCTGATTACAAACCAGAAAAAGAGTTCTATGAGTCCTATTAATATATTACTTTTTGTTAAAAGGTTTGTGCTCAGAACCTTGCTCTGGTTTGGAGTTTTTATCTGCCTGTTAGCATTACTTTCATTAGGACTTGAGTCTAGTGTTTCATCAGGCTTTTTGAGTGTTTCAAGTGTTTATGCTATTTTCGTGTTCTTGCTATTCGTGCTTGGCTTTTTTGCCAGCTATTCATATGCTTGTATTTCACAACGTCTTGCTAAGTCTCTTGTCTTCTGCGTGCACAATTACAAATATCTTCTTATTTCATACATACTTGTCTTATTGCTTCTCTTTGTGACTGGTGGTCTTGCATTTAATCTTGCGTCAATAAATTTTTATCTCCCTATTGTGTGGGCTGTGGCGGTGTTCTTGCCTTGTCTTACGTTTGCAAGGGTGTATTTGGTTGTGAGTGCGCATGAATGTGCATCAATTAAAAGCAAATGAAAAAGGAGTTTAATAGTGGTTAGGCGAAATTTTGGGTTCTTAACGGCCGACCCCCAAAAGATTTATATTAATCAATCAGTTTTAATTAGTGTTATGCAATCAAAGAAATTTTATGAAAAACTTGGAAATTCAAGATTGAAAGGTAAAAGAGAAAAATTAGATTCAAAAGATGTTTTTTTGATAAAAACATTTAGTTCAACAAATAAAAATATTTTAGATTTAGGCTGTGGAAAAGGTTATCTCTTCTATGAATTTGCCAAAAGAGGAAAAAATTCTTGCAATAGATGATTCAGAATCAATGTTAACTTACGCAAAAACTAAAAATTCTCATCCAAACATTAAATATATTTTATCTGATTTGCAAAACTTGAAAATAAGTCAGAAATTTGATTTAGTTTTTGCGATTAACTCTCTTGTTCATATTAAAACTCTTGAAATAATTTTAGCAGAAATTCGCAAGTTATTGAGGAGAAATGGCAAATTCATTTTATGTTTTCCACATATCTTGCAAGACATAAAAGAAATCAAAGATTATTCAAAAGAGAAAATAATTAGAACAAAAACTAAATACTGATTTGTTGAACAATACTATAGACCTATCGAATTTTATATTAATAAGTTAGTTGAATCTAATTTTATAATAACAAAAGTTTATGAATTTCCAAGTAAAAAACCTGATTTCTTTATTATTGAATGTCGGTCGGCCTAAACCTAAAACTGTCGCTTCGCTCGGTTGACTTGCAGTCTCCCCAACTAACAGCGCTTATCTGGAAAATCCTTGCAGGATTTTGCCCAAATTCTTCGCTTATTTGATAAAATTAAGAGTGGCGAAGAACTTCAGATAAGCGCATACGTTCTATTCAATTTTGAAATAAGCCTAAAAAGTTATTGAAGCAAAAAGCCCTTTTAGATAAATTAATAAACTTTAATCATTTTATAGATAATATGGAGAAAAAAATTCAGATATTTATTATTCATGGCGGAATGACTTTCAAAAGCAAGAAAGATTATTTGCATTTTTTAAAAACAAAAGAAGTATCAATTGAGGAAAAAATTCGCTGGACTGATGAATTTTTAAAGAAAAATCTGGGCAAGAATTTTGAAATCATAAAACCTCGGATGCCCTTGCAGGATAACGCAAAATATGAAGAATGGAAAATTCATTTTGAAAGACATTTTCCTCAATTGAAGAACAACATCATTTTAGTAGGTTCATCATTAGGAGGAATTTTTCTCGCAAAATATTTATCTGAAAATAAGTTTCCTAAAAAGATACTTTCAATCTATTTAATTTGTCCGCCTTATGATAATAGTTTACCAGGTGATGATTTAGTCGGCGGTTTTAAACTGAAATCTGATTTATCTTTGCTTGAGAAAAATTCTAAAAATCTCTATTTAATGTTTTCAAAAGACGATGATGTTGTTCCTGTCGCACACGTTGAAAAGTTCAAGAAGAAATTAAAAAATGCAAATTTTGTAGTCTATAAAAGTAAAAATGGACACTTCAATATATCTGAATTTCCAGAAATAGTAAAAATGATTAAAGCTGATGTTAAAAATAGGAAAGGGCTTTTTTGCTAATTCTATATGACGGCTTATTTCAAAACTCTGAAATTTCTGTTGCCCCTCAAAAGATTTAAGTATTAGCTCCTCTTTTTACATTATTATGGACAAATCAAAACAAGCAAGTTCAGTATATGATAAAATTGCAGAACCGTATGCAAAAGAGTTTTCAAAACCTTCAGAGTATATTGAAGAATTTTTAGTTCTACTTCCAAAGAATGCAAAAATCCTTGATGTTGGTTGCGGAGTTGGAGTTGATGCTGGATTTATGGCATCAGAAGGTTTTGAAATAATTGGTATTGATTTGTCAAAAGAAATGTTAAATATAGCAAGACAAAAATTTCCTCAAATTAATTTTAGACAACAAGATATTAGGAGATTAGATTTTCCTCCTGATTCTTTCGATGGAATTTTAGCTTCTTGTTCCTTAATCCATATTCCTAAACATGATGTTCCTGTACTTTTAGAAAAATTCCATCAAATTCTAAAAAAAGATGGTGCAATTTACATTGCATTACAAGGAGGAAAATCTGAAGAAATTTTTATTGATGAACCTTTTAAACCAGATGAAAAGCTTTTCTTAAACATCATTTCTTTTGACGAGATTAAGAACTTGTTTGTTAAACATGGGTTCTCTATTGTTAAAAAGTATGAGCGAGAACCAAAACCAAAAGAGGAGCTGAATTATACTAAACTCTATGTGATAGCCAAGAAGTAACGGGGCAAAAATAATACTCTGAAATTTCCCTTTGGCAGCGTTGCACTAAAAATAGTTTTCCATCCGGTCTTGAGCGAGCCAGCAGGCGATCACCGTGATGGCTGCGTGAAATTGACAAGAACCGGCTCTGTAGAAAAGTAGGGTTGCCAGCCTGCAGTTGAGCCTTTGAACAGTAGAAGAGCAACTGACAAGAGGGTTGTCTCATACGGAGAATGTCAGTTTGAGTGAACACAGTCAGAGGCGAAAAGCTGGCAACCCCTGAACGAAGTGAAGTTTTCTACAGAGCCCACGAACCGAAAGATATTTATACTCGTTGGTCGTTTTTTTAACCATCTGGTCAAATAATTAACCAAGCAGTCAAAATGAACAAACTATTCAAAAACAACACCTACAAAATATTTGAACTCTTTATAGAATTTCCTACTAAAGACTTTTCGGTAAGAGGTCTTGCCAGAAACTTGAAGCTTAGCCATGCCACAGTCTTGAAATATATTGCTGATCTTGAAAAACTGAGCTTTATCAAAAAGAAAGAAGCCACTCTTTACCCCACTTATTCTGCTAATACGGAAAATCAAAAATACAAATTCTACAAAAAAAATTGGCTTGTCTTCAAAATCACCGAATCTGGACTTATAGTGTATATTCAAAAAGAATCTTTACCCTCTTCAATAATTCTCTTTGGAAGCGGAGCAAAGGCAACTTTTACAGAAAAAAGTGATATTGATATTTTTGTTGAAGCAAATGAAGTAAAATTAGACCTCAAAAAGTATGAGAAAAAGTTAAATCGTAATATTAACCTATTATTTGAACAAGATATCAATAATCTTTCTAAAGAATTACGGAACAATATTATTAATGGTATTGTTTTATACGGTTTCATTAAAATTAATTGAGGCTAACCATGGCAAACGAAATGAGTTGGAAAGAATGTGTTGATGAGGGGATTATTACTCAGAGTACCCCCGATGAAGAACGTTCAAACCAAATGCTGATGATGGCTAATCTTCGGCTGAAGTTCTGGGATCAGAAAGTTGCCGATGAATTTATAGTCCTAAAAGTTGAAGCATATTATGACATTATCAAAGAGCTTCTTTTTGCTCATCTCTACAAAAATTGCTATAATTGCACGAATCATCTTTGCCTCATTGCCTATCTCAAAGAGAAGATTAAAGACTTTGATTTTGAAATCCAGAAGATTGATGAATTACGCAAAGTGAGGAACGAGATAAATTACAGAGGACTGACTATTAAGAAAGATTATCTTGATAGAAACGAAATGGAATTTAAGAACATCGTTAAACGATTAAAAGAAGAACTAGAAAAATAACGCCCGCTCTCCAATTTTAATTTTTATCTGGAAAACTACGACCGCGTCTTGCTAAGTCTCTTGTCTTCTGCGTGCGTAATTTCAAATATCTTTTTATTTCATACATACTCGCAATATTACTTTTGTTTGTAACAAGCGGTCTTGCGTTTAATCTGGCGTCAATAAACTTGTATCTGCCTATTGTGTGGGTCGTGTTGGTATTCTTGCCATGTCTTACGTTTGCAAGAGTGTATTTGATTGTGAGTGCGCATGAATGTGCTATGATAAAAAGCGAATGAAAATCTCGATTAATAGGTGTTATATTCAATTTGCCCCCTCGCTTTCGATACGTTTATAAAATTCAGAAATAACTTTAAGATATGCCCAATATAAAAATAATTTCAGTGGATTTCCAGAAAGAATTTAGTGCAAAAGGTGGTAAACATTATAGACCACATTCTAATGTTGATTTCATAAAGAGAATTCTTGTGCCTTTTTTGAGAGCGAATAATATTAAAATTGCTGAGATTGTTTCAGATTACCGACAACCTCGTTCCGGTGACCTTGATGATTCTACTCGCCCGGGCGAAGATGGTTATGTTTCTGAAATTCCTGAAGATGTCAAATTAGAAAATGTTTGGATAAAATGCATGAATTCTCCTATTTGGACGAGAAAAAATATTGGCAATCCAAACAAAAAGCCCGGGCTCCCTTATCAAGACCCAAAAGCATTTACAGATTGGTTAAACTCTACAATTGGAAAACCACAAGAAGTGGACGAGGTTGTCTTGATAGGTTTGACAATTGATTGTTGTGTTTTTTGTACGGCACAAGAATTAAAGTTTCGTGGCTATAATGTAAAAATACTCAAAGAAGCTGTTGATACTTATTCCGGAAATCCACAAGAGAAAGATATGATTTTGAATAATCCGCCTTTATTGAATTGGGCAAAAGTTATTTCTTGGGATAAATTGAAGAAAACGCTCGGGGGCAAACTCTGAAATTTCCCTTCGGAACGTTGCACTAAATTTCAGCCCTTCGGGGAATATAACAGGAATTTAACGGTTCGCTGCGTTGCACTTGCTCTCCCAATTTTTTTGCCATCTCTGAAAATTTCTCCAGCTCTGAACTGTGGTTCGAGGGAAAATCCTCACGAGATCGAAATTTTCGAGGGGTCAAAACTTCGGTTAAGCCCGACGTTAAGTTCAATCCGCCCGCCTTTAGAAACCTTTATAATTTAGTCTTAATTACATAATCATATGGACTGGACACAATTTGATAGAGGAGTATTTTTGATTAATGTTTTAGGCATAGTGTATAATCCTAAAACTCGGCAAATTTTAATAGGCAAAAGAGAGAAAGATCCTCATATCAAGGAACTCTCGTGGACATTTCCTGGTGGCAGACCTGCATATAAAGAAGATTTAGAGTTTTATCTCAAACATGAAATAAAAATTAAAACAGCGTTAGATGTTAATGTTGAAAAAATAGTTTTCGCTAAAACTTATCCAGAAAAACGAGATTTCCTTTCAATTTATTATTTCTGTGTATTTGTTGGTGGAAAAGAAAAAGCAGGAGAAAAATTTGTCGAGCTAAAGTGGGTAAAACCAACAGCTGTGCAAAAATACTTTACCACTTCTTTACACCCTAGAGTATTGGACTACTTAAGAACATTAAATTGAAAAGTCTCTTCTCCAACTTCCGCAAACCTTTCGTGTTTTGGTATTATTCCTGCGTAAACTTTTCGGGTTTTTTTCTAAAAACATGTTTTCTTCCGGAAAAAGCGTAAACTTTGCGAGAACTTCGGAACCTTTCCGGTTTTTTTTCAGATACGCATTTTAAAAGAATTGTCTTGCTTATTTTTAGCTCCTGCACTGCAGGACACCATGTAAAGATTGGCTAATACCCGGTCTTTCTTGCTGGCCTGAAACAGTGCAGGAGCTTCCACTATAAAAAGGTGATGTCTATGGAAGCAAAAGGATTGTTTGGTGTTGTGCAACGCATTGCTGGTTCACGAATAGGTATAGCAAGCATTGCACTAGGCTCAATGTACTGGGGGTATGCGCAAGCAGATATGTTACGTCGTGTTGAGCATAATTTGTTGTACAAAAACACATCAGTTGCTGAAGGATATTTTAAGGATCCTGCCGGACTGCGTGTTGAAACTGAATTGAATTCCCAAGGTTCTCTTGAGGTGTATCTGGTGCATTCTTCAGGAAGTCGCCAGTCAGTTCTTCAAGACATGCTTCCTGATACAAAAACAGTATTTCTTGCTCTTAGTAAACGCATGAATCTGGAAAATCCTGAGAGTGTATTGCAAAACAGTGCAGTAGAAAAAACTGTTAGCGGGAGGCAATAAAATGGCAGCATTTACAGAATACAATTCAGGCTTGAAAACAAGTGGTTTTTTGCAGGAAATTCTAAAGCCAAGATACTCTGGAGTTTCACTGCTTGGCTGTTTGTTTATGCGCGTGGAAAACTATGACTCAATTGTGCAACGCTTTGGTCATGTACGCGCAGAAACCGCAGCAATACAAACCGGTAAGAGACTGCAAGAAGCATTAGGTGATGCTGCTGAGCTTGTGCGTCATGGCACAAATACATATCTTGCTCTTATTCCGTGTAATGGAGAGCTTAGGTCTTGGGGTGATGTGTGTAAGTGGTATGTGCAGCAAAAGCCTGTTTTTGTGTGTGACAAACCTGTTGATGTTGTGCTGTCAGTTGGTGCGGCACACAGGCATTCTTGGGAGTCTGTTGATGCTCTTGTAGAGCGTGCTGATAATGACTTGCTTGAACAATTAGAGGTGCGCTCATGAGAGAGTATGAACATTGTCCTGAACCTCGCGTGCAACAGCATATGCATTATCACACTTGTTCTTGGAAGCAAATTATTGCATACAGTCTGCTTGGAGCGTGTGCTGCAACATATGTTTTGAAAGGCGGCTGTGCTTCAACAGTCCGTGACATCAAAAACGCATTAACACTTGTTGGGTCAAAACTAGAAGAAAAAGCTAAAGAAATGCTAGGTGAGGTGAAAAAATGAGTCTTTCATTAGAAGGAATGGGCGGTTTAGAAGGGGCCTGTGCGCAGTCAAATAATCTTATAACTGCGCCTGATACGTGTGTTGCAGCAAAAAGTCCTATGCTTGCATTGTATGAAGCATCCACTGCTCTTACGCAAGAATTTCAACACCCAGAAGGATTGTGGGGCCTTGTGGTTCAAATAGCAAGAAGTTTGCTTAAAAAACAAGGAACAAGTGCTGTTGGTATACTAAGAGATTATATTCTGAATGCTGAAAGTGCTTCAAGTATTATGCAAGGTCTTGCTACTCGTTTAGTTGAAGACAAGCGTCGCTTGCATGATTTTTCGCGAAAGAACATTGAAGAATATGGTCGTCTTGTTTCAGGATTAAGAACTCTTGAATCTCATTCAGAAACTCTGGAGACAAAGTATAGAACTATTGTTGAGAGCCTGGCTTCATTGCCTCATAGCAGCCCTGAACATGCGCAGTACTGGCTTGCAGAACATAGTCTGCGGGAAAAACTCCAAGATTCATCATCAGAACGCGTACTGCAAGCATCGCGCATTCCGCGCATGGATAGTATGATTACTATTGCTGCTGATGTTGAAAAAACTATGAGTCTGGCAATAACCTATTCTCGCCTTGCAGTACAACATACCACAGACAATCTTGTGCTCATCAATGAAATAAGTCCTTCAATGAGTGATTATTTGTTGACTGGCAAAAGGAGCTATCATCTTGCATCCCAGGTTTCTGCACTTCACAGGGCAACTTGTGTAGTTGTTGGAGCATTTGGCAAGACAGTGCGAGCAATGGCACATGTTTATCACGAAGCTACAGGCGCAAGTCCTGCTGCAAAAGGTTTGCGAGTCATCTTGCAAACAGCATATGATGATGCAGAACGTCTTTCAAGTATTGCAAGCGAGGCAGTTCTTGCAGCATGCGCAAATGAGCTCAGCAAGACTGGTTTATCTTATGACTCATTAAAGACTAAAGATAAAGCAGCATAACAAAACCTTACAAAAATAATCCTGTTGGTACAGGCAATAAACAGGATGCCCGGCACCTGAATAGGTAACGCCGGGCTATGTGCCCATAGTGTCAAGAAAACCTATTGTTGCATTATCTGCAATAACCTGAAAATTTACAACGGTTTTCGGGACACCAAAAATCAGAAGCAATCGATCAGCAAAGTACTTGCTTCTGATTTTTGCGTGTAATGGACAACATACCCTTACGACGAAATGCGATCGCACGTTATAGGGGTGATACGGGTTCAATTCCCGTTGGGCACGCAATTATAACAAAGAGCACAAATACTTGTTAAATGAATAGTGCTCTTTGATTATTACGAACTGACAACTATGGTTCATGCACTATTGTCAGTGAATATATGTTGATGAATATAAATGTTTGCTCAAAAATTTGCACTGAATATTTTTCTCAGTCTTCCATTTATTGTATCCTTCATTCTTCACTTGTTTGTGGTGCGCAAGCTTAATAAGCAACTCTTTTGATTTGAAGACTTATGGAATTGGGTGGTATTGCAAGTGAGGGTTTTGTGAGCAAAACACTTGTTAAGCAGGCTAAGTCTCTTGCTGAACATGGTGCTAGACCTGCTGCGGTTAATTCTACAAGTGCCACTCATAGTTCTAAAGCAGGTGCTGTCACTTCTCCAATTGCTTCTCTCGAAGCGCGTATCAATGGCTCACCTGCTGAGCTTACTGAAATCCAGTCTGCGATTAACATTGCAATATCTAGCAGCATGTATAAGTCTGATTCTAATATGGTGATTTATAGTATTGCTTCAGAAAAAGGCAAGTCTTCTCTATTAGCTTCTCATTCCTCTTATGAAACTGAGTATAATTCTGTTTCAGATTCTTTCACTAGCTCGTCAAATGGCAGTGTGCATTATGCATACAACTCTGCTATTGCAAATGATTCTTCTCAAACATCTACTGCTTCATCAGCGTATGAAACAAGTGCACAAAAAGCAGCAGATGAATCAGCTGAATCTCTTAAAGAGCATGCACAAATTCAAGCAGACATTCATGCAGTCCATCAGTCAGGTAAAATGTTTTGGTTTCGCGACCAGAGAGAAAAATCAAAGTTTGATATTGAAAAAGCCATGCATCCATTCTTAAGCATGTTGATGTATGAATTGGCTGGTGCAGGCAGATTGTTTTTTGAGTTTAAGTAATATGCGTAATGCCCAAATAAAACATGAACCTACTACAAAAAATATATCAAACATTGCTTAATATGCACGGCTCTCAAGGCTGGTGGCCTATTGCAGGCAATTATTCAGGAAAGACTATTTTGTCAGAATCAGATTTGTTTGAAATCTGTGTTGGTGCTATCCTGACCCAAAACACTTCATGGAACAATGTTGAAAAGGCTCTTGAGCAGCTAAGAAATTCACACTTACTCACTCTCAAAAAAATAGCTTGTTTGCCTGAAGAAAAACTGCAAAGCCTGATAAAAAGCAGTGGCTACTTTCGTCAGAAAGCAAAAAAACTCAGGCTGTTTGCTCAGCATGTTATTGCTCAGCATGGCTCTTGCAAACACCTGCTCTCTCAACCACTGTTGGTGTTGCGTTCAGAACTATTATCTTTATGGGGCATAGGTCCTGAGACAGCAGATAGCATAATCTTATATGCAAGTCAAAAACCAGTGTTTGTCATTGATGCATACACAAAAAGAATTTGTACTGGTCTTGGATTGTGCAAACCAAATATATCTTATGATGAACTTCAGCATTTCTTTATGACGCGCTTATTTCATGACACTCAATTGTTCAAAGAATATCATTCACTCATAGTTCAGCATGCCAAGGTCTGCTGTAAAAAAAACATGCCTGAAAAGTGTGTGCTGCGAAATATTGAGGACTTTGATTAAAAATGAATGCTCTTTTTGTAATAAACTGGTCTTACTCCATTGGCACTTCTGACCATAGTCTGAATTCATTGCTTGGTGCATAGCCTCCAAACATCATATCTGGAGGGTAACTCCTGCCAAAATATCCTTGTTGCACATTGCGCCAGCTCATAGGTCCTGCTTGCAATGGCATGGTGTAGCTTCCTGTGATTGGTCCGCCAAATGCTTCCCATGTTTTGCTGAGAATTCTTCCTGGTCCATAGCCTTCTTCTTCATGGCCTTCTGAGATTACAAATCCATTAAATTCGCCCTTTTTCTTTAGTATTTTAACTGCTTCAACTACTGGTAATATTCCTTGTCCTGCTGGAAGGTGTGCATGAGCTCCTCCCATTGAGTCAACTGCTTGAACACTGCCAATAACTTTTGCTTTGGCCATTTTTTCAACTTGTTCAAGATACCATTTATTAAATAATTCCAATCGTTGGTCATAGTGTGTGATTTCATTGCCTTTGTCATCTTTTGGGTGAAAGTATTGGAAAAACATTCCTAAGTGTCCTGTGTCAAACAATCCTTTAATGTGTGTTTCTGCTGTTTTTTTAGCTTGTTCTGAGTCAAAACCTTTTTTATTAATGAGTTCTTCTTGCATTTTTTCTCTTGATTTTTGTATGATCTCAATAAACTCATCAGGGTGTCCTCCAAATGAGGTGGGCCAGCCGTTTTCTGGTCCAACAAATAATGGTCGCGCGCCTTCAAGCATTTTTCCATCTTTTCCTGTGATGTTAGGATTCTTCATTGTTTCTTCAAATGCTGTCATGCCTAATTTTGCATAGCTGTCAAATGCTTTTTCTTTAGCATACTTATCAATACTAATAACGTGCTCTTTGTGAGCTTCTGATTCTCTTTCTTTTAACTGCTGTGACACTGACATGTTTTGTACTTCTTCTATTTCACGATTAAGTCTAAGAAGTCGTTCTTGTACTATCTCAGAAGGTTTTTTGTTGCGCGATGCAAGAGCAAGTTCTTTAAGGTCTTCATCGTCTGTGCCTGGGCTTATGGCAGTAAATGCTTTCTGTCTAAGTGCAATAAGCTGTTCTGGTGTTGCGTTTTCTTCTTGAGATTTGAGGTTTGGTTCTAAATTTTGCAATCGTTTTAGAGACTCAATGTATGCCGGCATTTTTTTTGCATACTGCATTGCCCATGCTTTTGCCACTCCTCCTTCGCTTGCGATTTTTTGTCTCCATAATGCTTCTTCAGGAGTTACTATGTCTCGTTCTGTGAATTTTTTGCCTTTTGTTTTGAATTCTTCTTGTTCTTGGCTAGTAAGTCTTTTTGCTTCTTCAACATAATAATCCCATTTTTTGTCTACCACTTTGAATGTTCCTGTTTTTTCATCAAATACTGGCACGCGATTTTCTGGGCTTACTGGATTTCCCTGATAGTCAACAAATGTTTTGTTTTTTTCTAGTTTTACTTTGCTTCCATCAGGCAGTATTTTGATTTCATCTTTTTTTGCAGTTAAAAATTCTGGCGAGGGCACTGCATCTCCTCTTCGTACGCCTTGTATTACTTTTCCTGTGCGGTCATCAATAAGATATAATGGTGCGTCTTCAGTTTCTCTGTCTGATGATTTAAATGCGCCATTGAGTGCAGGATTTTTGTTTTCATTCCATTTTGCTGTTGCAAGAGCTCTTGGAAATTCCTGACTGAAAATATCTACTCCGCCACCTCTGGCTACGTCAGCAAGAAATCGCATGCTATCATGCACTTCTTTAAGTGTTTCAGAGCGGTGGTGTTCGTCAAATCCTCCTTCTTGCAGTCCTGTGACATTGCTTATTTGGGTTGGAAGTTCAAGCCCTTCAAGAGTTACTTTGCTTGCCTGCAGCATTTCTTTCAATGCTTGACGGACTTCTTTGCCATATCCCTTAGGTCTGCCGCCCATAGGTGCTTGAGGATTAACTGTCATTACTAGTTGTATTGTGCCTGCGCCTGCCCGAATTGCGCTTGATACATTTTGCAGTATATTTGCTCCAGTGCGCGGGTCTTGTTCTGGAACTGTCTGACCAAGCTGTTTGAATGGGATGATAGCCTCTGGTTTGATTTCTTTTTCAAAAGACGCTTGTTCTTCTGGTTTTATGCTCCAGTCACCATACATGTTCCTGTCCATAGGATGAAAGTAAGAACTGTTAAACTCTACCATGCACTATGTTTGTGCGAATGAGTTTTTAAGACTTTCTGAGAAGTTTCGCGCAATTTTCTGCTCTTTAGTTTTCTGCAATTTATCTTTTAATTTTTTACTTTTTCGCGCTCAATAACTCATGCCATTACATTACTCCTCAAAAACGCAATATTTAAGTATTTGTAATGGCATAAAGGTGTATGCGCGTGTTGAAACGAATACGAAATACTAAAGAGTACTTTTATTTGCAGCAATCCTTGCGAAAAGACAAAAAAGTGATTACTAAAGAAAAATATCTTGGAACAACTATTCCAGCAAATATTGTTTCACGAAAAGAATCTTTCAAAAAAGAGCTGCAAAAAGACCTGTTTCAAAAACTGTTGTATATCCAGAAAAACTTCTGGCAAAAATGGTCAAGACTTCCTGAAAGTGTTAAAGAACAAGAGTTAGAGGAAATCGCTATTGAGTTCACATATAACACAAATGCAATTGAAGGCTCAACAATCACTCTTGCGGAAACTCGTGAGATAATTCATGAACACTTAGCGCCTCGCAAGTCCTTGCGTGATGTTCAAGAAACACAAGCGCACAGCAGATTATTTCTCACCATTCTTAAAGAAAAACAACGCATCACAAAATCTCTTTTGCTTGCATGGCATACTGCTCTGTTTGAACAAACAAAACCTGATATTGCAGGCACATTTAGAGATTATTTAGTGCGAGTTGGAGATTATGTTGCTCCTGACTGGCAAGATATAGATTCATCATTAAATTCATTAACGCATTTTATTGCAAAAAGCAAACTTCATCCTGTGGAGCTTGCTGCACGAGTGCATTATTGCTTTGAAAAGATTCATCCTTTTGGCGATGGCAATGGAAGAATAGGAAGGCTTTTGATGAATTATTTGTTGTGGCATCACCGCTATCCCATGCTTATTTTTGAATACAAAAAAAGAAAGTCATATTATGCTGGTTTCAGGAAAAATGAAGATGCATTTACTAAATACTTTTTCAGAAGATATCTTGCAGTGCATAAGAATAAAGAAACAAACTGATATATGTTATAAACAGAATTTGTTCTGCAATACAGACTTATTTTTTAAACAGCCCTGATTCCTGTGATCGCACTAATAATTTCTTTTGAAAATCCGCAGCCTATGTATTTCGCAAGCATTTCTAGTCCGGCATTGTCTTTATTTCCTTCAAAAAGTTTCCGGCTTGTTTGCAAGTCTGTGCGAATGAGTTTTCTTCTGACTGAGTTGCAAAGCTCTTGTTGACGTTCTTCTTCAGGAATGCGCATCATAAGAGCATAGCCTGAGGATGGTTCCATGATTTGTGCAAGAGAGCTGGCTTCATCATAGTGCCTGTCTTGTATGAAATAGTCTTCAGCTGATTTAGGGTTTAGTTCTGCCATTTTTTGAGCAAGTCTTGTTCTGTAATTTATATCGCGTTTGTTTGGTTTTTGTAGTGAGGCTGTTCTTCTGTGTGCTGCTTTAAATGCAATGTAGCGTAGTGGTTTGGTTGCCTTATAAGAGCCCATTTCTTCTTCTTTGATATTTTCTCCAAACTGCGCAAGTGATTTTGCGATTCTTCTTGTTTTATCACCACTCATTTCACTAGGCAAATATGCATTAGCAACCAAAGCATTGCCTCCTTTTTCCAAAAATTTCCACACTATTGGTTCAGGGAATATGCTCTGCATTGTAGGAACTTCCCTCTCTGGCAATGAGCTGAGAGCTTGTTCTGCACAATTTACTGCTCTTTTGTCCTTAGCATGTCCTGTCTGCTGATACAAATTCCATGCAGCTAAATATTGTCCGCTGCTGTGGAGTGATCTTGCTAATTGCAATGCAGTTGAGCCATCAAGCTTGGGTTCTTGGGCAATAAGTGTGTCAAATGCAGTTTTCGGATACTCTTTTATAAATTCACGCAGTATTTCTTTGCCAAGTTTATGATATGATGGAGTATTAGGCAGTTTACGCACAGCTAAGTATGCTTGTTGCAAGTATCCTTCTTCTTTTGCTTGTGCAACAATTACTACTAAGTCTTCAGGGTTTCCTTCTTGAAGTAAATACTCCTGGCAAACACAAAGTCTTTTACTGTTTTTTCTGCAAAACTCAAGCTTTTCTTTTTTGTCATTTAGCTCAGTATAGCACTGAAACAAAAGCACTACAGCTCTTTCATCAGGTTCATCTTGTTTTTGTGTGTGTTTCAAAATGATTCTGCTTAGTAACTCTTGTCTCTTTGGTTTAACTGTGTCTCCGTGATAATAGCAAAAAACAAACTCAGGGTCTCTGTTAACTTCACTTTCTGCAATAGTGTACGCACTGTCAGGATGGTTTGTGATAAGCCAATCCATAATTTCTCTCTTGCCTGCTGAACTGAGTTTTACTATTTGTTCTCCAATTCTGTTCTCAAATAGTCTTGCGGTAAGTTTTCCCTCTCCATCATCTCCTCCTGCTGTATCGTCTGTCAGTACTATTCTTGATTCAAAAAAAGCAGCAATGTTCTCTAAAGTAAGAACTCCATACTCTGGAAATGCTCTCCAGTAATTATGCAGAACTACTGCTGCTGCGCCAACACTAAAACCATTTATTGAATCTACTAATTGAACAACTCCTGTGTTAACTTGTTGTGGTGTGCGTCCTAATTTAGCAAGCTGTAAACCAAGATTGACTAGCCTTGTTTCAAGAGGGTATGTAGAAAAATCAATATCTTCAACTCCACTTTCAGTGCCTGTTCCAGCGTCTATCAGTTTAGCTCTACCCATAATTTTGGTTTAGCTCTGCCTCTTTTTAAATCTTGTTCTCAAAAAAAATCACTGTTTGTGGCAACTTCAAGTGTTATACTGATCTCTTCCTATGTATTGGTCTTTTCCTGACAAGTCATCTAAGAACTCTTGTGAGCTTTGGTAGCCTTTGTTTTTCCCTCCTTCATATGCTTCGCGTGCTGGATTTGAAAGGTTTTGATACATAAGACTGCTTTCTTCTTCTTGTTCTGTGTAGTTAGAATACAGGTCTTGAGGTTTTTTCTCTCCTGACATGCGATATGCTTGAGCGATTTCTTCTCTGCCTGGAGTTCGCGAGTATGCTCGTTCCTGATCTTGATTAAGTCTTGGCGCGTTTTTGACTTTGTCTTCAAGCTCTTCTGCTGGTTTGAATAAGTCTTCAACTTTCACACTTTTTTGTTTAGGCAGTATTTCTTCAAGCGTTGCAAGCTCTTCTCTGCCTTGCAGTTCAAGCGCAGCAACTTCTTCTATTTCTTTTTGCTGGTCAATCTCTTCTTGTTTAAGGTCTTTTTCTTTTTGCTGCAATTCTTTGGCATGATTCATAAGCTCGCGTGCCAGCTCTTTCAGGGCTTCAAGCCTTTTCTCAGGAGGCAGCTGAATGATTTCCATAATGCGCCTGTTTCTAAACTGAATCAGGCTTTCCCTATTTCCTTCTGCCATATGACAATATATATGTCATGAGCTTTTAAACATTTCAGTGTACTGAGCAGTTCAGGTATAGTGAAGGACAAAAATTCCCGAACATTAATCTGTCCTTCACTATTACGAACTGGCAACTATTAGTTAGATTATTTTTGTCCGTGAGTATATGTCAAGCCTTAAAAACATCAACTGATAAGAATATCTATGCTTTCAGAACGTGTGCGTGAAGTGTTTAGTGGAGATCAGTATCATTTAGTTTCTGATGTGTTTAGGGGTTTTCATGGAGAAGAAGTTGCTTGGCTCCAAGTTTGGGGTTCTTTTGGTAAAGATTTTAGTGTGGTTTGTTCAGCGGTTAATAATTTGCTTTTTCTTGATTCAAGAATTAATTTTGGCAATCTGCCTGAAGAGTCACAGACTGTTTTGCTGCACAACTTCCAAAGCTTTTTGGGTGACGCAATTCATGCACCATACATTGGTCTTTCAGCATATGCTTTTCAATCCCTTGAGTTAAAAGAAAGGACTTTGCTTGATCTTGGCTGCGGTGATGGTTTGCTTGGTCTTGTTGCATTAAAAAAAGGTGCTGATAAAGTGTGGGGTGTTGAGCGTGAATATCCTTGCGAAAAAATAATGAAAAAGCATTTGCACACTAATCTGTTATCTAAAAAAAGATATGCTTTTGTGCACCGAGATTTACAAAAGAAAGGTCTTGAACGCCAAATTCCTGTGCATGATGTTTCTGTGGTTGTGGCAAATCTCGGACCTCATTATTCTGGCGCAGATGTTGCTGCAATAGAGTTTCTTGAGCACCTGCCAAATTGCGAAGTTTTTGTTGGAGGTGGCTATTCAGTTTCTAATCACAACAAAAAGTCTCCATTTAGTGCAATGACTGCGCTTAGTTTGCTTCGTGAGCGTGGTTTCAAATATGTATTGTCTGCTCGTGAGAACAATGGAGATTTGTATTATCGCAGAGCTTTTATTGCCTCCCGCGTACCTCTTTCCAAAGTGCTGGAATCACACTCTCAGCAATCTTTGGCAGATTAATTATGTCTTCAGTGTTGTACTGAACAAGCAGGTCAAGATATTTTCTGTTTTGAGTTCCTTGATAGTTTTGCCACAAATACACTGCTTCCATGCCAGTAATGCCTTGCACTTCTTCTGGTCTTTTTATTCCTAAATCGCCTTCTATTTTTTTGAGTCCTCCAGTTAAACCAACTTTTGCACATACGTGCCGTAAATCAATGTGAGGCATGTTTGGCGTAAGATTAAAATATCGTTTAATGACTGGAAGGTCAAAACTGCTTCCATTAAATGTGAGCATAATCTTGTGTCGCGAGAGAACATTGCTGATGAGCTTTTTATCAAGGTTTATGCCTCGCACAAAAGTATGCGCTTCTTTGCCATCATAAATTCCTACAACAGTGATGTTGCCATAATAACCATCTGTTTCTATATCAAGAAAACACGCATCATCTTTAAACTGGTTGTACAGTCTCCAGTGCTGGTTTTTCGGCATGATGCTTGCAAACCAGTGTGCATTTTCTTCAAGCAACTGGCTGTGTGCGTGCTTCAACAGGCTGTCATGGATTTGTTTTCGTTCATCACTTAGTCCAGTTACTTTTTTTGCGTCAATAAAATGCTTCCACTCGTGAATGCCTGACTGCCAGATTTTGCTCTCGCGCTGCGCACTAATTCCTGGCAAAAAGCAAAATGAGTTGCGGATCATGAATTGTAGCAAGTGCTTGCGTATTTATTTCTTTTGGGTGGAAAAGTTTCACTTCTTGAACGCCTCAAATTCTCTCTGGCAGTATGCGCCATATACTCCATTTCTACAAAATCCTTCTGTGTAAGGAATAGCTCTCACGCAACAGCCAGCTAAGTAGTTATTCTCTGTATTATCAATTTCCTCTTGAGAGTCATCCAAAAAATATCTGGTAAATGTTGGTGTGAATGAGACAATTGCTGGATACTTCAGCCATGAAATGCAAAAGCAATTATGCCATACAATTCTTTGTACTGGCGCGCCCTCATATTCAATCTTATCAAGACAGCCATCATTATCTTCATCAATCCATGTTTCTGTTTCATATCCTTGAATATCTGATGATCTGATAAACGCTGACTGTTGAGCAGTGTTTCTCAACTGGCTAAGCAATGGTGTGAGAGCTAGAATAATTGTTGCAAGTGTTTTGCGCATTGCGCATAGAAAAAACAAGGAATTTATAACAGTTTGTGTTAATTATTTCTTGCTGTCAAGTCTTGTGACATAATCAATCTTTCATAGCTAAGCCCTACAAAAATAGTAAACCTTTTATATTGCTCGTAATAATACGCGCTTTATGGGTAAACAGGTTGCTGAGTTTGGTGCAGTGCTAAGTCCTTTAGAGAAAGATATACTTAAAACACTCTGGCCAAGCAAGCGCATGCGTGTGCGACAGATTTATGATAAGCTCAAAACAACTCGTAAGCTTGGCTTGAGCAGTGTTGCAGTGCTTTTGGATCGCTTGCATGATCGTAGTATTGTCTCCCGCAATGTAGAAACTGGTCGTGGCGGAGTGCGTTATGTGTATTTTCCAGCGCAAGATAGAGCTTCATTTGAGAGAGGAATTGTTGCAACATCTGTTGATAAGCTCATTAAACACTTTGGTTCTGTTGCTGTCACTTATTTTGAGGAGCGCTTTAAAAAATGATTCAAGAAATAATTCTAGGCCTTGCTAGTCAGCCTTTACTGCTGCTCGCCATACTTGTTTTATTTGGTGTGAGTACTGGTTTTTTTATTGCATGGCGCAGCACCTCAAAAGTCTGGTTGTTGCACGCTCATCTTGCTTCATTTTTAGCACCTATTTTCTTGCTTGCATATGGCCTGAACTGCACTCTTTCTGTTGTTCAAGGCCTGCTTGCGTTTTGCGCTACTGTGCTCACCAAAGTATTGCTTGTTGTACTGCCAATCAGTATTGTTACTGTGTTCTTGCTAGGCTATTATTTCCTGCCATTTTTTGTTCGCCGTGGTTTTCGGGCTCATTCAACAACTTTGTTTTCCAAAATACTGCCTTCAAATGTCAAAGCATGGATCATAGACACTGCCAAGCCTCTGGCATTTAGCACGCAAAAACACATTTTTCTTTCAGTTGGTCTTCTTGAATTGCTTTCAAAAAAACAAGCAGAAGCAGTTGTCTTGCATGAATTAAGCCATGTTTTGCAAAACAATTCATTGACTAAACTAACAGCTCATCTTGCGCGTTGGATAAGTCCTTTGTCATATTTCTCAGTAATTTCAAACACTTGTGAACAAGAAGCTGACGCATATGCAGCAAATGCTCAGGGAACATGGCGATATGTACGCTCTGCAAGAAGGAAAGTAAGAGAGTTTTGAAGGAAAAAACGCATTTTTTGCTTTTAATACTTTTATACACTCTTTTCTGTTTGTTTAAGCAGTTGAATGAGTAATACTATGAATGGTCTGAGATTACCGTTCTGTGCTTGAGCAAGTGTTTTTAAATAGCGCATTCGTTGTGTTCGGTGTATGGAAATCATAGGATAGTTGTTTTTGTGCAGCAGAAAATTTATCACTAGTCTTCCTGTTCGTCCATTTCCATCAATAAAAGGATGAATTGCCTCAAATGCTGCATGAACATACCCTGCCAGAACAACAGGATGTAGGCTGTGTTTATTCTTGCTATACCAGCTCAGAAGACTGCGCATCTCCTTATGCACCTGCTCTGGAGGGGGTGGTGAGATTTTTGCTCCTCGAATAAAAACAGGTACTGTTCTATATACGCCAGCTTGTTTTGCAACTTCTGGCTTTAGCGTGTTTTCTGTAACAATTGTTTGCAAAGCACATAAGAGGTTTTTAGAAAAATCACTTTTGTAGCTTAGCAAGTAGTCAAATGCTTTTTTGTGATTAAGAACCTCGTAGATTTCGCGCAAGGTTTTTGCAGGAGTTGCACCTTCAAATAGCACTGCAGCAGTTTCGCGTAGGGTGAGCGTGTTTCCCTCGATTCCTGTGCTATCATAGGTGAATTCAGAAACAAAAGCCTCATATCTATTTTCTAAGGTGCTTGGACTTTTTGACTTGTGCTGTGCTTTGATATGTTCTAGCAACAGTCTTTCGTTAGAACTCAAAAGCGTATTTAGAGGATGCTTGAGAAGCAAATCTGCATCCTGTTCTTTTCTCTTTAGTTCTGCATGCTTCAGTCCAGAACCAAGATACTTTCTTAAGTGCACAACTTTTCCTTTTTTGCGAAATGTCAAGACACGGTAGTATTTGATTGTTTTTCCTGATCTGCGTATTTCCGTGTGCACCACAAGATATAGGTGGCTACATAAGTATATAAATCTTTCTTATGTGTAGCCACCCTTTTAGGAAGAAAAAAGTCAGAAGCTTTTCAGAGCAATGCTTACAAAGAACAAGAAGAATTCTGGCAAACATGAACCCTACAACTGGATATTATCAAATTCCTGGCGATGCTGAATCTGTTAGAACTAATCTTGTCAAGTTTCTTACTGATTTACAGGCTACATGGGATATAGGGTTTGATAAGTCTGGACCGGAAAATTATCTATCAATTCTCCCAAAAGGAGCAACAGCTAAAGGTTCAGAGATAGGTACCATTGATAGACTCACTGGAATTGTGAGGGTTATCAAAAATCCTTGTCTGGAACAGTTTGTCCAGAACTATAAATTCTAGGAATATGGCTGCGCAAGATTTATTAACAGCTTCACAGCAAGCCAAAAAAGCAGGGGGTTATTATGTTTTATGATGCGGGTGAGTTTCGTGAATCTAGAGTGACTCCTGATTTGGTAACTATTCTTTCACTTGGTGATTATAGTCAGGGGATGCTTAAAAAGTTTAAAAAACTTAATGAATCAGTCACTAAGTTTTCTGGCTCTGAAGATATGCCCGATGTCGTAGAATCTCTCAAAAAAGCACGCTGTACACAATTTTGGAGAGTTGTTGGCGACTATCTTCTTACTGTTGATGACTCTGACCAAGAAATTTTTCCTGGAATTGATGAGAATAAAGCCAAATTAATAAAAAATGGAGTTATCTATGAAGGCACTGAACTAAAGGTACTTAAGAATGCAAGCTACACACCTGTTATTTCATTTAAAATTAGTGGTAAAGGTTTGGCTGTTGAGTATGAATTACGACACAAAGAGAGTATTTCTGATAGAGTTATTGATGATGTAATGCTTGTATTATTTCCTAGAAATTCTAGAGCAGGTTCGCTTGCAGTGAGGCGTTTACAAACTGGAATGAATGGATTGCGTCTAGCTCCTGCATCTTGTGCATATGAGGTTCTTTATAATGCTCATCAATATGGAAAGCTCATTGAACCACATCTTGAGCAACTTCAACAGCTTCGTAAAGCATTACGAGAGCCTGTAGCAGGTGTTTCACCAGAGCTGAAACAAGTATTAACAAGTCAAAAAGAACATGCCTACTTGACTGCATTGCTGACTGCTCTTGACAGAAAACCTATTTTTTGTGCTGATCAGGCTAAGTAATTGTTTTTTCATCTTTCTTTTAATTCTTTTATTATCGCCTTCGCTGTCTGCTTCCACTGTCTTTTTTGCAGTATTGTTTTTCTTGCTGACTTGCCAAGTCTTTCTCTCAACTGCTTATCTTCCATCAAGCGCACAAGTCTCGCAATAAGTCCTTCAACATCTTGTCTTGCAAACACAAGTCCATTTTCTTCATCTTTAACATATTCATGAATGCTTCCTACTGGAGTCACAACAACAGCTAATCCAACAGACATTGCTTCCATTGTTGCAAGACTACTGGTTTCAGTGAGTGATGGCAGTACATATACATCCATTGCTTGTAAGTAAGGAACAACATCATCTTGTTTTCCTGCGTGAATAATCCATGATTCATAGGGTATTTCATCTTTTACTCCTTCGCCAACAATAAGCAAACGAACATTGTCATGGGCTGCATGAATTCTCTCAACTGCTTTCACAAGTGTTGGAAGGTTTTTTTCTCTGGCAATTCTTCCATGATAGCCAATCGCAAATAATTCTGGTTTAATGCCTAATTTTTTCTTGGCGCGCTCAGTGTTTGCTGGTTTGAATCTTTGTGTGTTAATGCCTAGTGGAATAATTATTTTATGTGTCTTGATTTTGTTTTGCGCAAGAATATCTTCCATGTCTTTTGATGAGGTGATGAGTGCGCTGCATTTGTTGTACAACCATCTTGCAATCATGCGAGTGCTCCAGTGAATTAATTGTTTGTATTTGCCGACACTATGTGATGCAAGCTCCCAGTCAATGGTGTGCACATAGCTGATCACGCGCTTATTGAGTTTTTTTCCTGCGAGAATACTGCATATGCCAATAGGTCCTATGGTTTGATTAAAAATAACATCGTGCTGTCTCACAATTTCTTTTATGCGCCAGTACTGAAATCGCGCAAACTTAATGTCTCCAAAATTCACTTGCATAAGAGGAAGGCGTATTATCTTGACTCCGCTGTACTTTGGAGTCTTGCCTGCAAACATTGGACAGAGTACAGTTACTTTATAGCCTTTGAGTTGTGGAATTAATTCTGCAAGAAAGCGCGCTATGCCATCCCAGCGTGGCAGAAAACAGTCTGTGCTAATCAGTATGCTGAGTTTTTTCATAGCTTGTAAAACACCTCTGCGTACTTGTAGCCTCTAAAAAATCCTTCAAGCCGTGCTCTGAAGACCACTGACCAGATAAGGTTCCAGAAAGCGAGTTTTTGGCTTGTGTGCGCCCCAAATGCACGGATTTTTGTGGCAAAGGTTTTGGTGATGTCTACAATAAGCCTGGGGTTATTCCTGTGCGTGAGTTTAATAATATTCCAGACTTGAAATTCAAACACTGCGCAAGTAATCTTTTTCTCATGCAGCAATTTAGTGATGAGCTTGTTGACTGCTCTGTGATCTGGGTGGGCGTCATCTGATGAGTGCGTGAATATTTTAACTGGTTTTTCTTTGTTTATTATCCACATTATTTTTTGTCTTATTTTTTTTTCTTCAAATTCTTGAATAAACTTTCCTTCAGTAAGCCCAAAGTATGCTACACCGCTTCCTCCTAAAATCTTGTCTGCGCGTAATGATTCTTTTACTCTGCGTTCAACAATAACCTCTCGTTTAAGGTGGGGGTGGCTTGATTCGCCAAATGAGCAAATGACTGTACGAATGCGCTTGCCTTGTGCTGCGTACTTAGCAAGAGTTCCTCCTGCGCCAACAATCTGGTCATCATTATGCGCGCATATTGCTAGAATTGTTTGAGACATAGCCTGAGAAAGCGCTCATAGGGTATAAATAGGTTGCGACGGAATTTTATTATATTGAGAATTGCTTTTTGGCAGTATCTAATTATTGAGATTTACTATGCTGGCCTTGGCACTTGCTAGCCTTGAAGAATTAATTCACGAAAAATGCGTGCGGACACTTATTTCCCGTTGGGAATTACCGCACGCATTTTTCCCACATCTGAAGCAGAGGGGCTATGGGTGCAAAAGCCACTCTATTTTTAGTTAAGTTATTCGGTGATTCCGTAAATCTTTCGGAAAAACCCTGAAAAACCGGAAATGTTACACTTTCATCGAAATCCTTCCGAATTTCTCGTAAACTTTGCGGTTTTTTCTCCTAAACACACTTAAATAGAAAAAAGAAATAAAAAATAACGCCGGCGTGGACTATCTCGGTATGTCGCCGACCTGAGACGTCGGTTTCCGAAAGGATGCCCGGGTTCAAAAATCTATCGGTTTTGGGCGACAGAACCGCAAGATTGAATCTCCCAGCGCCGGCGTTTCTTTAATTAAGAATTGATATTGTTTGTGTTTTTCATACTAAATTCTCAATCCCACTCTTCACTTTTTCCATGCTTTGTCAGATAAGAAACTCCCATAAGAACTCCTGCTCCCACAATTAGTGTTGGTACAAATGCTATTTTGCCAATAAATGGTGCTGTGCCATAGAGTGTTATCAAGCTTGAAACTATGCTTGCGATTGCTGCTTTACTTGTTGTTTTTTTCCACCATAATCCTGCTAGTATTGCCGGAACAAAGCAAAGCGCAGTGTATGCTGCAAATAAGCTAAGCTGAACAATGTTTCTGAAAAAAAAGGCAATGATTGCACAGCTTGTGCCAAACAAGAATGTGACAAGGCGTGCTTTTCTCATCATTTGCTTATCAGCTTCATGCTTTTTTTGTTTGCGAAATACGCGTTGATACACATCTTTGAGTATTGTTGCTGATGCTCCGACAGTAAGACTGTCTACTGATGACATAACTAATGCAATAATGCCTGCAAATCCTAAACCAAGAAGTCCTGCTGGCATGACAAGTTTCATGACTTCAAATAATGCTTGTTCAGG
>Ga0082335_1001539_pt1 | contig 47933 bp, 63 predicted proteins | sample Subgrocontami58m_FD_72375 | JGI IMG/M metagenome (GOLD analysis project Ga0082335, IMG submission 72375) | Subsurface groundwater microbial communities from S. Glens Falls, New York, USA - GMW37 contaminated, 5.8 m (SPADES assembly) (version 2) ... | reverse complement strand
CTTCAATTTCTTCTACATACTGAGGGAAAGCCCGTTCAATCTTTTTCTTAAACTGCGCCGCCAACAGCAAAAGTGTTTGATCATCTTTTTTGAAAATCGTTTTGTAAAACGCTAATGCTTGATGAATTCTCTCTTTAGCCAGTCTACCATGAGCTAAACCAATTTCACGCGGCGTTCCGGAAAGGTTGAAAAGAGGAAATTTCATGAGATAATTACAAAAATAAACGCACTTTAAATATATTACTTATTCAATCCAAACAAACATAGTTACTCCAAAAGACAAATCTATTTTAATCAGAATCCTCTTTCCAACCCAATGTCACCATCAACTGCTTGGAAAGTCATTCCTCTTCTTGGAAAATTAGAATTTGATAACAAGCTAACACCCCGAGCGCAGACCGTCGCAAAACTGTTATCGATGGATTTACAGAAGATAAAAGAAGAAACTGATAAATCAGGAAACTTTTGGTATGACCTCAAACGATATCAAAACGATGAAAGTAAGCTCCAGGCGCGCCAAGAATTATTTCAACGTCATTTCGACCGTGTCACTGCCCAAATGGAAGTGTTCTACGACCAACTCCGTGCATCACGTAACAGAGAGATCAAAGTAGATTTATTGACCACCGTCGTCGGCAGTTGGAATTCTATCATCGATCTTCTTGTCAAACAATTTCCACCAGTAACTGGCTGTAAGAAAGTCTGTCTTATTCAAAAAGGACAGCTATATTGTATTGATTGGAAAGAGTAGAATTTTCTCTAAACATTTAAAAGTGACCTTAGTTTTTCGATATTTATGGTTGAACCAGCAAAAAACTATGCACGATTTGAAATCTCCGGATTAGAAGTCCCCCTCCCTAACGGATGGTATTTTCATGATGAAGGAGCATCTAGATTAGATATTCTAATCCCTCGTAGTGAAGGCCCTCAGACAATTGAAGGAAAACGTCTAGAAATTATCACGAGGCATCTCACGAGATATTATCTTGAAGTAAAAAACATGAATCCGGCGGATGCCTACGCAACAGCAAGAAAATCGGCATTATATGATTTTGATTGTGATAAACAATTGATGGACGCTGCACAGGGTAGAAGATCCATGAGCGGAGTATGCTCAATATTTGGTCCGCTCCAGTTTGGAAGTAAAGAAGAAACCCATATCCACATACTTTATCTCGATCTCGGAAGAAAGGATATTAATTTGAGAATCAGAGCGCATGAAGAACAACATGCTATCACCCACATTCCCGGCGCAATTGAAATGTTAGAAGATAAAATTAAAGAAGAAAGAGGAACACCAATCCACTTTGATAGAATAACAGATAAAGAATTAGCAGCCGATTGTAATGCCGTACACACCCTCACCATAAAAGGATTTGACCTCACTGATGTCTATGAATATGACTTAAAAAGAGACCCTGTCGTTGCCAAAAGATTCAAAAGAGCAATGTACATGTATGACAGAGGGGATTATAGTTCATTCGGATTTACAGCAAACCAACTTAGTTCTAGAATCAAAAAGATCCTTAGAAAAAGATAATCTTTCACTTCTTCCGTCGAATCTCTTTCAACCCACCCATATACGGCCACAACGCCCGCGGAATTTCAATCGAACCATCTTTAGTTTGAAAGTTCTCCAGAATCGCGATAATCGGACGCGTATCCGTCAACGCCGTATTATTCAAAATATGCACATACTCCCTCACACCATCTTTACGAACAAACTTAGTATTCAACGACACTGATTGATAATTAGTACAATTACTACAAGAAGTTACTTCTCGATAATTACCTTTCTTCTCATTCTGCCCCGGCATCCACGCTTCAATATCATACTGCACTGCTTGTTTGTTTCCAATATCACCCGTACAGATTTGCACTACGCGAAAAGGAATTCCCAATTCTTTAAACAATTCTTCAGCATTAAGTTCCATTTCTTCAAAGAACTGAGCTGAATCTTCCGGCCGGCAATAAACAATCTGCTCCACTTTATTGAATTGATGCACCCGGAAAATTCCTTTATCATCACGTCCGTGCGCTCCCAACTCTTTACGGAAGCAGGCACTCACACCGCAAATTTTGAGTGGCAGTTCTTTCTCATCAATAACTTGATCTTTCTTCAACGCAACCAACGGATGTTCTGATGTTGCAATCAAATACAAATCCTCACCTTCAATCTTGTAAATAGTCTGCTCAAACTCTGAAAGATTAACACCGCCTTCCAACGCCGCGCGATTGAGCATAAACGGAGTTTGAATCAGTGTGTAACCCTTTTTCAACAACCGATCAATCGCAAAGCGCTGCAGAGCTTGACTCAGTAATACTGCCTCATTCTTAAGATAATAAAAACGCGCCCCAGAGTTTTTCGCTGCCGTATCCAAATCTAATAAATCTAATTCCAAACCCAATTCTAAATGATCTTTAATCGGAAACGTAAACTTAGGAATTGCCCCCACTTTTTTGATCTCTTTATTTTCAGAATCATCTTTACCCATAGGAACGGAAGGATGAAGGATATTGCCAATTTTTTTCAATGATTCATTCCGCTTCAAAACTAAAGTTGTAACTACATCTTCTTGTTTTTTAATTTCTTCAGCCACGTCACGCATCTGTTTAATCTTAGCCACTGCAGCTTTCTCTTGTTTCGCTTTTTTAGCTTGATTAATCTCTTCCGAAACAACATTGCGTTTGTGTTTCAGCGCTTCCATTTCTTTCAATGCTTTACGCCATTGTTCATCAAGCCCCAGAACTTCATCTACCATCTTCACATCATGACTGCGCTTCTTTTCAGAGGCGCGAACCACTTCCGCATTCTCACGAACAAAATTAATATCTAACATCAGCTTAAAACAGACAAACCAACCTATATAAATTTTCCGCTGAGGAAAAGCAAAAGTATATAAACTAAAAAGTAAGTTCTATACCATAAAGAGTGATATGATGAAACAGAAGAATATTCTTTTAGTAACCGGCCTCGTCTTTATGATCTTATTCTCTCAACTAGTTCTTAGCGAGACTGAAACAGACGTACCTTGTGAATCCACCAAAGTATGTTATGATGACATTGACATCGGAAGCGAATGTGCACTTGGTGAATGCTACTGCCCCACTAAAACAGGTTACTGCGTTCTCACAACAGAAACCGAACTAGAATTGCAACAAGTTCAGGAAACGGTTGCTCAAATAAAGAGTGCCGGTGTTAACAAAACAGCACTTAAACAGTTAGAAGATAATCTTGATCTAATTCAAACACAATCTGCCACCGCAGACGAAAAAATCAATACTTTAGAAGAAAGTCTTGTTCTTGTACAACAACAATTAGCAGAATTAACCTCTTCCATTGATACCCTCTCTGCCCAATTCTCCGAACAAGCCCAAGCCAAAGAAGAACTACAAAAAGATGTTACTTCTGTTGCTACCGGTCTTGCCGGATTACAAACAGATATCGGCTCAGCCCAAAAAGATCTTAAAACCGTTGAAGAAGACGTTGCAAAAATTCAGACATTCAAATTAATTGTCACAATCGTCGGTTTAATCCTTATCAGCACAGGAATACTCCTCGGATTACAATTCTATCTCAAAACAAAAAAAGCAGATCCTAGCTTGGTTCAATACGTCATTAAACAAGCAAAACAAGGTCGACGCTTTGCCCAAGTTCAGCCAATCCTACTCAAAGCCGGCTGGACCGAGGATGACATTAAAGAAGCATACCGAGAAGCAATGAAAGGCTCCAAAGCAGGACCAGGAACAACAGGACCATCTGGAGTAAGTCCTAACGGCATAGATTCCAAAAAAGTAATCCTATTAGCTGGTTTCGCACTGTTCTTTGTCATCGGTATCATCCTTGTTCTCAAAGGTGTAACCACCGGGCATGCCATCTTCTTCAAAGATGCTGGAGAACTGAGTACGGCGATGAAAGAAAGTATCGAAAAAAATATTGAGAATAATCCATTCTACGATAAAGTAAAAGTATTTGATCTCTGTGTAGAAGTAGAAGACGGAGAAAACTCAGCATCGTATAGAATCACTAAAACAAAAAACGGAAATAAAATCAAACAAACAGCGGTTAATTGCGACAATACCGACAAGCATGGCTTTGCCGTCAAGTTTAAGAGTTGGGAAGCCTTTGATCTCGTAAGTAATAGTTTAACCTGTGCTAATATTAAAACGATCCACAGCAAAAAGCTGATGTACGTGGTCCCTTCAAAGTTCATTGAAGAAGGCTTTACGTTTGACGAAACAGCAGATATTACCCCTTATTGTACCGTCTTAAAAGAATGTCTAACACCTTCCCAAATCAAAGAAGCAGGAATTGATTGTTAATGAAATTCTTTTCGTAAATCAAAATCAAAGCGTTTCAAGAACTCTTTAGCCACGATTTTATTCTCTTTTTCTAAAAATAAATAAATATCTTTACTAAAACAATGCGCACAAAGCCCCATATTCTTCCCACAAAAAAGACAAACGCTGCCTCCATAAATAGGAACACTCGTAATTTCTTGAGCAAGAAGAGAATCATACTCCATCACCATCACTCGAATATTCTCTGAAAGACAATCAGAACAGATCGGATGATCAATAATATTATCACATTCCACACAACGATGATAAGGAGCAAGCATCTAAATCAACCTCAAAAAAGAATATATTCCAAACAGGATATATATCTTCCACATTATCGACATATGAAACATATGTCCAAAAGAACAAAGTACGTATTAAGTTCTAGCGCCCCCGCCAATAAAGTTTCACGAGCTGGGCTTATCACAAGATGAGGCAACGACCTCATCTGTGCACCAATGAAGTCGTCGCTTCATTGTGTGCTTTAGAAGAAAACTAGTCCCGTTCCATCAATAACAATATCTTTTCTTTCACCGACTAACACTTTGAGAACGGGCGAGTGAAACGGCGAGGCGCTTACGTGAACTTAATACGTACAGAACAAGCAAGACTTAAATAAATGAAAGCGATTAACTTACGGATGACATACATTCGCATTAAAAAGATTCAAAAACAAGAATATGCTTATCTCGTAGAAAGTATTAACACCGAAAGAGGTCCACGACAGAAAGTTAAACAATATTTGGGGAAAGTACATCATCTGATATTACCCGAATTTATACCGAGCGAAAAGAGTGAGAATACAAAAAAAGAATTCTTAAATCAATTAATTGGAAATCATTTAAAAGCGTTAAATTTCAATCAAACAAACAGTGAAATAGAAAACGAGCACATTGTGATCTCATTAGAAAATTATTCTATGCAAAATAAGAGATCACAGAAAGATATTGTTCTCTCCCTTAATCCCGGATTCTTATGCCAATTTACCATCCAGCGCATTCTTAACTTTAAGAAAACCACAGACCTACGTAAAGATGGTTATACTTTAGCCAATTACTTTAAAGAAGCAGGTTTACAGATTACAGAAAAAGAATTTGTACAGTTCTATCAATTATTATAAGATCCCTAAAGAGAACTTTTACCTATTTTGCAAAATTCTCGAAACATCTTCTTGGATAGTAGGAAAAAATGGGGCCCCAAAGAGGGGGTGAGGGTACAGAAATAAAGAGGATACTTTATTACTGCACAGAAAAGAGAGAGAATCCCTTTTCTGGTGGTATAAATCTCAGGAGCCCCACCATCATTGTGTATGTTATTGCTAATTCTAGAGATTATTTGCGGATATATAAATGTTACCTTTTCCTACACTGGTATGCAAAGATCAACAAAGTACAAAAAGCCTTCCAATCACCCTGCCGTACCAATAAGAATGATTATTTCTTCTCAAAGAACTGTTTTAACAGAGGCTCATACTTTCGTGACACAATCACTCCTTCCCGCGGAAAACAACAAAAATAGTTCTGCCAAGCAAAACGCTCGTCTAAAAAGATAATCGCCCCGCGATCGGTCTCGGAACGAATACAACGTCCAGCTGATTGAAAACACTTATTCATCGCTGGATAGGTGTAGCCATAATCCCACCCTCTACCAAACTTTTTCTCATAGTAAGCAATGATTTCGCGAGTGATTAAGTCGGGTTTAGCCAGAGGCAAACCAACAATCACTACCCCATTCAACAAATCACCGGGAAAATCAACACCCTCCGCAAAATTTGCCCCCGTAACACCCAGCAAAACACCACCACTTAGCCTTTCGGCATGAAACTGAGCGAGAAGCTGTTCTTTCTCTTCTTTGGTCATTTCACTCTTCTCCCAAAATAGTTTCTTTGAAATCGTTAGAAACGGGGCAATTTGATCTCGTAAATGATAAGAAGGAAAGAAAAAAGCAACATTACCCGGAATTAACTTCGCAAACTCACTACATTTTTGCGCAATCTGCTGAAACATGACATCACCACGAACAGTAAATTTTGTTGATGTTTCCGGGACAATAATCGTTGTTTTATTTTCCAACGGAAAGGGCGAGCCATATTCTTTCTCAATAGAATTATGAGTTAATCCTAGAAGATCTTTATACATCGAAACTGGCTTCAACGTGCCACTCATCACCACCCCGGCATGAACACTTGAAAAAATATCTCGCGTGATTAACGCCGAATCCAAACAAAGATACTGTAACAAAATCATCGACCCTTGTTTTCCCGGTTTCTCCTGAATAATTCTAACAAAACCATCATCAGTCCCCTTCCAGGCCTCTAAAAATGCAGCTATCCCCCCAAGATAACTTTTACGCTGTTTCTTCCGAACCTCATCTGCTGCCGTCACCAATTCTTCAATCAAATGATCATAATCAATTATCTTTTTAATCGCCGCGCTAAAAACTTCTTTTTCCACTTTTTTCTCCATATCACTAGAAAAAGAAGAGTTGGTAAAATGAGCAAGTTCAGTCAAGACACGCATTATCTCTTGAAGCCAATTGATAACGCCACCATAACCAAACTTTTTGGCTTCTAAAATAGCATTACGCAGCATCATATTTGACAACGTATTACTGAGCATCTCCATAATCCTTGAAGGAAGATTATGTCCTTCATCAACAATAACGATAACATCACTTAACTCTTTTTCAATTTTAGAAAAAAAAGAAGACTGAACGTGAGAATTAAAAAGATAATAATAATCACTAACAATAACCTGTGCATCCTTAGCCAATCCTATTGCCAGTTCATAACCACACATTCCTTTTTCTTTTGCTAAAGAAGATAACTCTTCCGTGTGTAAAGGTGGTTGTTGTTTAAGATCTGCCAATGCTGCTTTTCCAGAAACAGAAATGGCTTTCTTGTCGCGAACTTTATTGTAAAATTCACATTCTCCTTTCTCAACAACCGCTTTACAAAATTCATTAAACTCATTTCCAAACAAACCAGCAACATCCTGGCTGCACATCCAACGCTTGCCAATAAGATCTGCCGCAATGATATTTTTATCAGTCCTCTTACGCATCAACGCAATCGTTTCAATAGCAATGCGATGCTGAGTGTGCCTGTTTGTCAGAAATAAAACAACTTTCTTATTCAGCAGAGCATGCTCAACGGCAATCGCCAAAGCACAAGCCGTCTTCCCCAAACCCGTCGGTGCGTGAGCAAGAAGAATTTTCTTTTGACTGAACGCCAGATCAAGATCACGGATAAAATCTTCCTGCCCTTGACGGACAAATGGATGGGGAAAATAAACTGGAAGAGAGAGCGGTGACGTCATGAGAAGAGTAAAGAAAGGCGTAACCTTTAAAACGTTTTTTAAGAACCTTTACATACATTAAGGAAGTTAAACGTGCTTCAAGAGGGACGCCGAAACCTTTATTAAATAGCCATTACAATATAACGATCATATTGGATAAATGTTTAAATATGGATATTTAACGCCATCTATAAGAGGGGTTGGTGGACGTCAAATATTTGAGGGGTGTCGCCATGAACAAGAATAAAAAGAAAGTTATCTTTGATGTGTTTTTTCGTGAAAAACCAGCAATGATGTTAGTAGAATTAAAGAACGCCAGCAATAGCGTGTATGCATCCGTTTTAGCAAAACAAATCGACTGCACATACAGTCACGTCGTAAAAATTCTTCAGGAAATGCAAAAAGCAGATTTGATTAATTTTAAGAAAGAAGGCCGTTTGAAATTATTGGAATTAACCAAGAAAGGCGAAGAAATAGCCTGTAATATTGAAACAATCAAAACACGATTGTAATTAAATTTTTATTTTTTTATTTTTCTTTTAGGTTTATTCTGGGGTTAGAAAAGTTCTATTTTTAACTTAAACAAGTATCAAAATTTCAATCAATAGGAAGAATACGTTTTTCTCCGTCGTCAACAAAATAACATGGAACTAACACTAAAGTGACAGCTTTCTCTTTTGCTCTTACAGTTCTATCTTCTTCAGATCTCCTCACATACAGAATATGTCCGGCGGAGTCTTCCGTTAACCACTGTTCTCCATCACGAGCAAGATGTGCAGGAACAAGACAAAAATCAGCATACTTCCGATTTGCTAAATCCACAGTGAGAGCAGCTATTCCATACAGAGTGGAATCAGAACCATAAAATGTTGCCACTTCCCAACCCTCTGCTTTCAATCGTTGGTCTAGACTTTTGTAATCTGACATAAAGTAATAAAAATAGGAGATATTAATAAAGAATTAGCAACCGAAAAGTAGACATCAAAGAACATAAAAAAAATAAAAAGTAAAAAAAAACTTTATTCTAAATACATCTTCAAGCGATCCATATCAAGCTGCCAATCTGCAGCTACTTTACCCGTTCGCTGATAATACTTGGTAAGACGACGAATCTTCGAAGTCGTTAAAATCGTCCCACGACGTGCACTCTGATCGTGCTTGTTCTTCTCAAGATGCTGTTTAATGCTAATCAATTTCTTAATTAACGCTAACAAATCATCAGGTAACCCTTTAACAAGATCATTTTCCTTCAAAATCGCCATCACTTTCTTCTGTGTTAAAGTTCTAACACTAGAAATACCATAGGCGTCACGAAGAACCATCCCTATCTCGCTGGCGGTTTTTCCTGCTTTAGCATACTTAACTACTAACTTCTCTACTTCTTTATCTTTAAACGGAGACCAAGCTGGAACTTTTGCTACCGGCTTTTTACTTCCGCTTTTTCCTTTTCTTCTGGAATGCATGCGTGCCATTGTTGTTTATACCTCATCTTCTTGGATTAATCTTCGTAGAGAAAGAGAAAAAACTGTACTCTCTCCAGTATGCACAAGCCGTAACCGCAATTTAATGCAGTTCTACCGATGCACCTCTCGAATAATCTATAATTTGCTCATTTCTTTAAAAAGCTTACGCTTAAATGGAGAATCTTCCAAGCCGTTCACACCACCAAAAGATTTATTAACATAGAAACATCAAGAAAGAAAAAGAGAGGTGTCAACAATGCATCCGATGCAAAGTAGTGGTGGTGGTTCTCGTAACCATATTCGATTTTATATTGTCCTAGTCACATTAGTAGTGGGAGGAATCATCTTCCTGCTTCTTCTTAATAACAGTAACCCAAAGGGATTTAGTCTTACCAGCGCCATCGTTGGAGACTTAAATAAGACCAAAAATCTAGTCGAAGAAGAACCTTCAGCAACTGAACAGACACGTTCTAAAATAAATCAAGTCTTCGGAGAAGAAATTAAAAAGAACGGTAAAGAAGTACCAATACAATTATCTTTTGATCGCATTCCTTCTGTCGACAAAGAAAGTAAAATAAATAGCCTCTTGCTCGATTTTGATGACTTGAGCACAACGATTAGCGTCAACGATGATAAATTAGAATTAAATAATATGAACGAAGTACATTTAAGAATTAAAGAATTTGTCGGAAAAGTGGTATTTGATGATGAAGGATTTAGTCTCAAAGGCATCGCCCATCGCATCGAAGTTAATGATGTGGCTTTTTCCACAGAAAAAGAACTCTCTATCTCGTTTAATAAATTACAGTACAGAACATTCCAATTGGATGGCATCTCACTCAAAGATGTTAGTTTTCCTTCCGGAAGCGGAACATTGGGTGTTTCAGAAAAACTTACTTATACCCTCGACCAGGAAGAAATAAAACTCTATAGCTATCAAGGATCTTTTTCAGGTTCAAAAGAAAGCAATAGTACTACTTCTGCCGTAACGTTAGATGGAATGATGCAAGGAATCAGCATTAGTGGACAAGAATTGGGAATAAATGTGTGGTAAAGTTAATACAATCCTCTTTCCACTAATTTTTTCTTTTTTACTTCTCTTCTATAAGAACCATACTTATCCTCTAAAGAAAACTTGGGAGGCTTAGGAAGATGCGTTTCTCCAGAACAAGAAGGACATTTGTCGTTCATCGTATACTTTTTACAGTCAGAACAAAAAAGAAGTCTCTCTGCCATTATGCTGTTTTCTCTCGCTCAAATGTAGCTGTTGATAATTTATCATTAAAATCTTGAAGAATTTCTCCCACTTTCTCCAGATTTTTCTCTGCCGGCTTATAGTCAATATCTTCAATCGTCAATTGATAGCGACCCGCACCAAGATAAGCAATGCGAATTGTTGGAGAAACCAGTTCAACTTGGTGTAAAATTTTCTTAACTTTTTCTACACCCTCATTAGCATAGGTATGTAGCACAATTTCTCCTTTAATGATAAACTTGGGAGGCCGAAACTTCTCCAAAATCGCCGTCTTCAACTCTTCCGCTAATAAAGGGGGAAGACCTAACTTCAACAAATCCACTTCTTTGTTAACAACATCTTTAAAACAAAGATAAAGATAAGGATACTCGGCAAAAACTTTAGTCGTAATATCAGAATAAACTTTTTCCAACGGTTGTTTCAATTTTGCTGCTATTGCCTTGACAAGATTTTCGGCTTTCAATTCCTGTTTGATTTCATCTAATTTTTCGTGCTGCTGGGTAGAATTAACCCTTCTCAAAGAAAGATCAATATGTCCTTTCTCTCGATCAATGCGCAAGACTTTACAGACAATCTGCCTGCCTTCGCTAACGAAATCACGTAAGTTGCGAATACGTCCAGGTGAAACCTCAGAAATATGAACCATTCCCGGCTTAGCATATTCCAACAAATCGACAAAAACAGAGTTGGGATAGATTTTAGTGACTTTACAGAGAACAATCTCATTTTCTTCCGGTATTCCTTTACGTAAATAGAGCATAATTTGTTAATAAGAGGGGTAATTTAAAAATGCTTCGTTAAAACAAAGCAAAAATTACAAATTCATTCTTCCATCATCTTTATATATTTCTCTTACTCTTTTAAAAAACATGGCAAAAACAATCGGCGATTTTATCGGTGGCGACCCAAACCCAAAGAAACAGCCAATTCACCAAACATTCTATCTTGATGATGTCTTAGAAAGAAATCCAACCCAATATTGTCCTAATTGTGATTCTAGTGCAATTACCAAATTAAGAACACACAATACTGATGGGGCCAATTATGAGTGTACTTCCTGTCGCGGAACGTATGAAATAATTTATTATAAACGAGGAGAAGATGCAGGACATTAGACTTGATAAACTTCTCTCAAAAGATCAGCTTCTGCCGAAAAATCTCTCTCACTAAGCTTTAAGATTAAATCAGAAAAATCAGGACGATTACGTTCGGGATCTTTGTAATAATCATAGCGGTAATTGCGGCAACCTTCCCATAAACGAGAAGTACGTGCTCGTTGTTCGGCAAGAACCCAACTGCTTTGGGGAATATTATCGGCCCAGTTTTTACTTCGGTCACGCTGAATATGAGCATAATACAAGTAACCATCACTTCTATGGACGCCTAAAAGCGGAGTTCGTATTACTCTCAGAGAAACAGAACTCGACTTAAAATCGAGATAAGCAGTAAAGATACCTTCATCAAATTGTAGATTATCTACCTGAATAACATCAGAATAAGACATTTTATTCCAAAACTTCTAACACTCGAGCAGAAATACGAGATTTCCCACCCGTAGAATACGCAACTTCTTTATTGCAAACAAGGCACAAGACGTTGCTGCTCGTGTTGCCAAAGATAATCTGTTCATTCTTGCACTTAGCGCAACGAACTTTGATAAATTTACTTTTAGTTTCGGAAAAATGCGTCATTTTATACAAACTCCACTTTCTTTGCGCGCAAACCATAAGGCTGGCACACAGTTTTTTTACAAACTGAACAAGTATAACGAAGATCTGTTTTTTTCGTGTTTTTTGCACCCGTACGCTTGAATTTTGTAACAGCAGGTTTAGAGTAACGACCAAGGTTTCCTACTCCCCTAGCTCTTCCTCGCAAGCGAGCACGATATTTTGAACCATGACTAAGCGAACTAGCTGCTCGCTTCTTGTTTGGCGCAACTTTCTGCTCGGTATGCTTCTTACAAAACTTGCAAAATTTCTTAATTGCTTTGGGAATCTTCATAATTCTCTCTTGAGAAGATGGCTTATTTATAAAGTTTTGGGTTGATCTTTAGAACTCACAGCAACGACAATTTCCCCGTCAACAAGTCTATCTTCTCTTCCTCATCCGGACCAATACCCACACACGTCCTCGTTCCCGGCTCAACCACTGTTCTACCGGCATCCGTAATCAACGAAGAAACTAACTCCTCATCTTTCGCTTTCTGGAAGAAAGAGATTAATTCTTTCTCATCTTTCACTTTGAGAACAATCTTGGGCATCCCTTCCTTGCGCCACGTTTTGACTATAGTTGAATCAGATTTGAGAACTGCTTCCACCGAAGCATGGGCAGCTTGGGCGCAGGCTTTACCTTGCGGTAATTTCAGATCAGTTCTAACCAAGATCACTTGTTTGAGGGACATATTTTAAGAAGAGTAGAGAAGTATAAAAAATGTTTGGTTTCAATATTCTTCAATCACTATTGTTTTCCTTTTTCCGCTCGCAAAGGGAAATATTCTCCCATCGCTTTACCATCGATAAGAAGATAAACATTTTTACCATCGATAACATAAAACGTTTCAGGAACAGGTCCACCAAGAACATCCTCTACACGAAGATCCAACAAGTCATTAGAATCCATCGCAGGATTTCCAAGACGCTCCAAATCCTCGCGAACGTATTGAATTTCCTTTCTTGCTTGTTTTAGCGATTCTATAGTGTCCCGTTCACGAAAAATAGTACCACAAGTAGCCAATTGCACTGCCATAAGAGACATCAAAAAAGTTCCGCTATATCCAATTCCATCTGCCATCGTCTTACTTACCTAATTTCCACTCTTTTTCAAAGAGAGTATTAAAGTAATCAACGAAGTACGGCGCTTCAATCCACACAGCACAATCATAACTCTTATGGATTTTCACGTCATCAGTTAAGAATAGCATCAATTCTTTTCCATCAACAACACAGAAACGAGCATTCTCATTCTTATGCTGGCGAACTTTAGCAAACTTGCCAACTTCTTCCAACAGTTCTTTGTTAACCGTTGAAGGAATAGAAACTTTGACTTCTACGCCTGCTTTCGCCGCGCGTTTCAAATGATTGCCTAAAACTTCATGCTTTCGATCAATACCATCAGCAGAAGTCATAATTGTAATCGATTTCTTTGCTCTCTTAATCATTGAAGCAAGATGATCGTAAGCTTTATCTCGACCGCGGAAAGCACCACTTCGATCAGTAGGATCAACTAATTTAATTCCTTCAGTATGAAGAGTATTCAATTCAGCCAAAACGTCGCTATCTCGTAATTGAGAAAGAATATTTGATCTTTCATCTGCTTCTTCAACAACATGTTTTTTAACACGTTCAATAACTTCAGCAGGAGGAACTGCCAAATACTTGATTGGTTTTCCCACTTTAACAATAATAAACCCTTTTTTCTCTAATGATTCCAGAACATCATATGCTCGTGAACGAGGCACATTAGAAATATCTGACAGCTCACCAGCAGTAGAAACACCGCGTGACAAGAGCGCAATCCAGAGCTTGCTCTCGTATGAATTTAATCCGAAGTCCTTTAATTTGTTTAGGAAGTCTTTTTGAACGATCATGGTTATTCCTCCATTTAATATGTACACTCCAAGAACCCCTTTACTATGATTAATATGTTAAAAAAAGAGTACTTTATAAATCTTTCGTGACATTTAGTACTATTTAGTAGTACTGGACTTTAGACGTGGAAGACCATCGTCAACCGTGAACAACATACTGTCTCGAACTAAGAACAATCCGCAACGCGCGCCGGCATCAAGCCAACCATGGGCATAATTCAGTGCCGCAAAAGCCAGAACAGCATCTTTTCGAGAATCAAGAAAATAATGCGCATCATGAAAATAACAATAGGCCATCATGTAGAATTCTTGTGCTTGGTCCTTACGTTTTGGATCAAACGCTTTCTTCGCTTTTTCTAAAGCAAGCTTAGTAATGGAAAAATATTTTTCTAGTTTTTCAGAAGTAATCGTGTTATTCATGTTGACAGGGAATTAGCCACCCTTTAAAACATTATTGGAAGTGAAGAAATCATTTGGAAATTATTCCGGCGTCTTTTAATTTATTATATCTCTCCACCGCTGCTGCTAAATCTACTTCCGCCAAAGTCCAAGTGCTAAGAACATCCAGATTCATTACCCGAGGAATCATTGCCTCTGTAGTAACTTCCCTGCATCTTCTTTGATTAGGACCACAATAATGAATAATCGGAAAAATTTCAGGAGAATAAAGTCTATTAAAAACTCCCCGAGACTCAAATTCATTAACCGTCACTTGTCCTACCCTATTTTCTAAAGAAACATACCATTTAGTCATTTTGTCATCCAAAAACAACACCAGAAACCATTATAAAAATAAAAATATAAAAAACCTACATTGCTTTTCGTGTAGGCCGTTTAACTGTTATTGGTAGTACACCGAGATCATATTCTTTTAACGCAATCTCAATCGGGTCAAATTTAATCTTCGTTAACTCTTCATTAGACAGTTTAACGAGGAATGGAGCACCCATAGATAACTGTAGAGCACGTGAGCCAATCATCCGCGCTTTCTCATATTTAGTGTACTCCATTTTTTCTGCTTGTTCAGTAGGTTGTATTTTTTTCATCGTGCGTGTTTATTCAAGACCTCCCTAAGCATTTTTGCTTTATCAAAAGCTAAATCAATCATCGCCGCAACTTCATCAGTAGACAAAGGACCTTCACCGCCTTTCTGCATAGCTGAAAGGATGTTCTTCGCATCAGAAGAAATAGTTAAACGTGCTTCAGCTACTTTTTCTTCTTCAGCAGTCGGATCAACAATCAAAGCACCGTTTATCTTATAGACGGTAATTGGTAATGGCTCTTTTGCTAAGGGCAGTGGAACATCCGTCTTCTTTTTATAATCAATTGCTCCGGTCTCCGGATTAACATAAGGGAATTTTGCCGATTTCAAAGCTGCAAGCGCTGCCAATCCAGCCGCATCAAAAAGGTTGCCTGCATCATTTAATGTAATGACATCAATAATCACAAACCACGCTTTCTCTCCCACTTTGATACACAACTTTTTAAGATCAATTGCTTTTGCTTCACGAATACCACGATCCGTAACCCGAGCTAACTCAATTGCTTTTATTCCCGGTGGACCTGGTTCATATTCAGAACTAGAAAGAGGAGTTAATTCTGCATTAATCATAATACCCCCCTCGTCTGCGGTATCTGGATATGGTTTGTCAATGGACAATTTAACTCCTGCGAGAACAATTGTTTCTCCAATTTGGACTCGACAAGAACCTTCTGCAGTCCAGGAAATTCCCGTTTCAATAGATATTGGCTGACGGTACTCTGTCAAAGAACGGCCATCAATGCGTTTTCCTTGGGTCGCCAAAATTTTGATTGTTTCTTGATTAACGATCATGTTGAAATTACTCCGTATTTATTTTTTATTTTTATGATTTTTATTCTCTTGGGAGATACTTCTCTTTGAGAGCTTTGACCTGTACTTCGTAGATTTTCGCTGCTGCTTTCTTGCCCATTTCTAACGATTTTAAGAGTGTCTCTTTTGAAACTTCTCCATCCATCTGCAATAATGTCAATTGTCCCGTAGCGTGAAGTACTGCCACCGGAGTATCCGCAACAGGAGCCCCTTTTGAATCGGGATTAAATTCCCCAATATGCTCCTCGCGATAATCCAAATCAGCAACAACACGATCATCAACACGACCAACAGCAACTGCGCTGACCATATCCTTCATCGGAATACCAGCGTGAGCAAGAGCCATCGCTGCGGCAGAAATTGCCGCACAACGCGTACCCGCATCAGTCTGTGGTAATTCCACAAAAACATCAACAACAGCATTAGGAAACGCAGACAAATCTACAACTGGCGCCAGAGAATCACTCATCACCATTGAGATTTCCTGAGCTCGTCTACTCGAACCAGGTCGAATACGCTCTCCCGAACCTGAAAAAGGCATCATCGTATAATGACAACGAAGAACACCTTTCTTGGGATTAGCTAAAAATCGCGGGAATATTTCTTTAGGTCCATAAACCGCGGCAATCGCCCAGGTCTTACCAATTTTGAACCAAGCTGACCCTTCAGCATTTGGGACAACCCCTACTTTTGCTTCCATTGGGCGAAGCTCATCATCCTTTCGTCCATCTAATCGTGCTTTGTATACCATATTATGCTTCCTCCGGTGCGACAAAATCTTCTGCCGGTTTCTCTCGTGGAATAGCTTTTCCACCAAGGAATTTCTCCATACGTTCGGTTAAACCTTCCATATGAGACTTTTCTTCAATTAATTTAATTGCTTTTTCAGCAAGGAGTTCGCCTTCAGACGTTCCTTTAATCCAAACTAAACCATTTTGACCAACAGTTATATCACAACCAGTTCTATCTCTTAACAGAGTGATCATACTAGCTTTCTTGCCAATCACTCTTGGTACTTTCTGGGCATTAATCTTGATCACACGACCTTCCGTTACTTTACGTAAACCGGGTTCACGCATCGTCAAATCAATCAAGTTTTGAGAAGTAACGTTAATAATCTTAACAACGAGAAAATCACCAATTCCAATGATCTTACTCAAATCTTCTTCTTTCTTAATAAAGCGAGTCGTTGCATCTTTCACATTTAACATCGCAGAATAAGCCGTATTAGTATCAACACGCCAACCGCTCATTGTAATATCTGTCACTCGACCGATAATCTTGTCCTCAATCTTTGGGACATAAGGTCCTGCCAAAGGCATTACTTTAAGCACTCTTCCTGCAATCGCTACAAGACCGAGTATCTTCGCTCGAATTTTATCACTTTCGCGATAAGTATTATCTCCGGGAAGAAAATCCATTCCTTCGGCCAGAATTTCACCAGGCACGACAACCGCACGTTCTTCAACTGTAATAGTACTCATATTTATTCTCTATCCGCTGGGGAGAGACTTTTTGTCTGTATATTTTTTGAAATGATGCTGTATAAGAGAAACATCATTCTCAGCGAATTTTTCCTCCTTATCTCTCTGTTTTAAACATAATTCGCTTCTAATTTAAAAATGTAACGCTTTTTTTAAGAGAAAATACAAAAAAAATGTACCCTAACAAATCTCCACATACTCTTTACTTCCTTCGGAAACCATATTAGAACTAGAAGAAATAGCATCAACATTCCTCCATGTAATCGGAGCCAACGCGGGATTACCTTGACTTAACATCACCTCATTGTTATCAACAACACCATTCCTCGTCGCCAACCAGCCAGGATTACAATTTCCAATCTCAATCCCCGGACCATTGACAATATCTGTAAGCTTATTTTCTTTAATGATAAAATCATGATATCCTCGTAGACCAATAGCACCAAGTGCAAAAAGAACATTTTTATTCGAGATCTTATTATTACTAATTATGGCCAGATCAGAATTAACATTATTACTGGACAAAAGAATTCCTCGGCCATCTTGTGGACTACCACTACCGACAATTACATTTCCAAGAACTGAAATATTTCGACCATAACCACCACGTGGATGTTCTGAAACAATTCCTGTAAACAAGCCGCTGCGTTGGCTTGGAGAAGAGAGGGATTCAATCATGTTGCCTTCAATAATTGAGTCACGACAACCATTACAAACAATCGCCGTATGACTATTTGTAACTTTAAACACATTATTACTTATTTTCACCACGGGAGCAAACTGCCCACCAACCCATGTTGCAACAATCCCCATCGTGTTTGAAATATCGCCGCAACTAGTCTCACAATCACTATCAAAGGCGCAGATTTTCTTACCATTTTCTTTACAAAAACTTGGTCCACGGACAATGATTGTGTTTCGTTCAATACGGACAGGAGAGAAACTAGTAACGGGAAGATTTCCATCACTGTGCATTTCAATATTAATTCCAGCACCATTATTCCACAGTAGATTATGACCGTCAATGATAGTATCGTGAATAAACGTGTTAACACCACCATTGCGGACGAAAATACCATCCTGTGGGACATTGCGAAGAGTAAGACGAAAAATATCCACATCTTCCACTGCCGATAAAGCGATTGACACAGATGAAGGAACAGTCGTCACTAAACTGCCATCAATCACAAAATCATGGAATGAAATGTTTTCATTGCCACAATTATAACGAGAATTCCAAAACAGAACACGACCATTAAAACCAATGTTCTTCTCACAAGATCCAACACCACCAAACCAGGGGACATTTGAAACTGAATTTCCCCTCATTAAAACAGTCTTTTCGCCATCACCATAGACTTCAGTGTTATTTCCAAGAACGATTGTTCGATCAATAAAATAAGTTCCCGAAGGAATATAAATTTTTCCCAAACCATTGGACTCAGCAGTATTAATCGCTTTTTGAATAGACCCGCCATCATCACTAACCCCATCACCACGCGCACCAAAATCTTTAACATTCAGAACGGATGGAATACAACGACCACCGTTACAAACAAAACTTTTCCCGAGAGTAGAACAATCCACTTGCCAATACCCATAATGATCTCCAAAACACATATATTCCAACAAGTAGGTTTTTCCCGAAGAGAAAGTGTAACATTGATCTTCCCACTTCTTCGTGAAAGGACCAGCAGATTCTGTGACTTGACTTTTAGTTAGAAGATTTTTAAGATCGGGATCAGAACAAGATGAAGAAGTAATCTCTGATGCCGACTTCAAACAGTAAGAAGAGCAAGATTGACTGGCTGAAAATACCTTCCCAGAAGACTGACCAACACAGTTCTGACTGGAACAAACCCAATAGAATCGTTTCTGCAATGGAGTTAACGAAGAAAACGAGGTAGTCGCCGCTCCTTCCACAAAAACGACTAAAAACAGCAAAAGAAAGATACTAAACATCAGTATGAAAAAGTATGTTTTCTTATTTTTTGAAAGAGACATCAATTATTCACCTAGAGTTTATTAAAGTCACATTATTAAAGAAGACTATAAAAGAATTTCCTACATTTAGAACAGGAAATAAAAGAAAAAGAGAAAAAAAAGATGAACCTACTTCAACATCTTCCTAATTTCATCATCGCTTAACTTAGTCCAGCGTCTATTCTTCGCATCAACATAGACTACATCCACGCGCTCAACATTGAATTCCGCGCCAAGAAAATCTTTCATCGCCGACAATCCTAATTTAATCCCTTCATCAAGAGACATATTAACTCTATATTTTTTCTGCAAAATAGCATCGATTTCCGCTTCTCCTTCACCAATCACTGTAGCACGATATTGATAGTAAAGACCATATGGCTCCGTTAAGAATAACTTAATACTTCCATCATCTTCTACACCGCCAACCAGCAACGAAACACCAAATGGACGCAATCCAGCACTTTGCGTGCACACTTGCTTCAAGTCAGCAATTTCTTTCACAACAGAAAGAAGATCGATCTTAGAATCATACGTCACTGCATGTTGCTGCGCCTTTAATTGTACTCGATCAATCAAAACACGCGCATCAGAAATAATACCTGCTGCCGTCGCCGCAATGTGATCATCTACTTTAAAGATCTTCTCAATTGCCTCTGCAACCATCAATTTTGAAGCAATACGTTTATCTGCAACAAGAACAATCCCGTCTTTACACGTCAAACCCAACGCCGTCGAACCTTGTCGAACTGTTTTCTTTGCGTATTCTACCTGAAGAAGTCGTCCGTCAGGAGAAAACATCGTAATCGAGCGATCATAGCCCATTTTATCAATCATCTGTTTTTGTGGATTCATATACAACACCTCGCTTTAAACACTGTTTATAGTATAGATTATTATGGTATTTATAATTTTGACGTTGTTGCTTTCTTGAGCATGCCCGACGTCGTAATAGAACGAAGGAGTACGGGAGTGTTTTTAATCTTTTTGATTAGGATGACCGCTGATTTCACTTCATCAACATAATTGTTGTTAACTTTCAATAAAAAACGATTCTTGTTAAACTTCTCTTTTAGAAACAGGGGAGACGCTTTAGCCAACCCTAATTGACCAAGAAAATCATGCAACGCGAACTGTACTGCTTCATGAACTTCCGAAACCGTAAATTCTTTTTCCGCCTGAATTTCAAAGAGAATGTAACGCTTCTTTTGACGCAACGAAGGAATTAGCTTCATCAAATAAGGATGTCCCCACTATTTATAAAGAATGTGGAAATAGATGTTTAGAAAAAAGACACAAAAACTAGTCACAAATATCCACCGGCGCCTTACCATCGGGAGAAACCAAATTGGCAATGATAGAAACATCTTGAGTTCTCCGTAAAGTGATAGGATTTAGATGAGCAGGATTACCCGGACTAAGAGTAATACTATTCTTTGTAACAAGACCATTTTCAGTAACTACCCACCCTGCACCACAATTTCCAATCTCAATCCCCGGACCACCAGCAATATCCGTTAAAACATTTCCTTCAATCTGAAAATCGTGATAACCCCTTAACCCCAAAGCACCGAGAGAATAGCCCATATTCTTACGAGCAATAACATTATTGCTAATTGATACTTTATCAGAAAGAGGATTATTGCTAGAGAACAGAATAGCCCGACCATCACCGGGCTTGCCACTACCCGTAATTGTATTCTTAGAAATAACCACATTTCTCCCATATCCACCACCGGGTTGTTCAGAATTTATACCCGTAAATAATTCACTTCGCAACGTATTTGAGCTCATTGAGTCAATATTATTATTTTCGATCAGCGAATCACGACAGCCATGACAAACAATCCCCGTATGACCATTAGTTATCTTTAGAACATTATCAGTAATTCTAACCACCGGTGCAGCCTCTCCATCAATCCACGTCGCACCAATACCCACAACATTAGAAACACTGCCACAACCAGTACTACAATCCGTATTCACTGAACAAGTCTTCGTTTGACTTCCTTTGCAAAAAGGAGGGCTCTGCAAAATAATTGTATTCCGCTCAATACGAACGGGAGATTCACTCGTCACTAGAAAATTTCCTTCTTTATGCATTTCAACATTGATTCCCGCTCCGTTAAACCAACGGAGAGTAGGCGTGTCAATAACATTTTCCGCAATAACCGTATTAACGCCTCCATTTTTAACGAAGATTCCATCCTGCGCAACATTTCTGATCGTAAGATGCTCAATTCTCAGGTTCTTAACTGCCGAAAAAGAAAGAGCAACTGCCAGCGGGACGGTCTTAACTAAACTCCCATCAACCGCAAAGTGATGAAGAAAAATATTACTGTTACCGCAATTATATTTCTCATTGGAAAATAATTCACGACCGTTAAAGCCAACATTTGTTTCACAATTAGAATACCCCCGATAGAGAGGTCTATTAAAGGGTGTATCACCTCTTTTAAGAATAGTCTTCTCGCCCTCACCAAAAATTTCAGTATTATCGGAAATGACCAATGTCTGATCAATAAAATATGTTCCCGCAGGAATAAACAGGCTACCGTCACCAAGCTTAGAAATGGTATCGAGCGCTTTCTGAAAAGCTGGTCCGTCATTAGTGATACCATCTCCTTTTGCATCAAATTGGAGAACACTCATCGTACTGGTATGACAAGAACTATCAAAATGTTTAATGGTCTGGGAAATAAACAGGTTAAGGTTGATAATCTCTTCCTGTAACACAGAAGACCAAAACAGGGAAGGATTATCTTTAATCCAAGTAATATCTTCAGCATTAACCACAGAATCCCCATTAACATCCCCCTCACTTTGCTGGCATACAGCAAGAAGAGAAGGCAGACTGAGTAATAGTAAAAAGAAAAATATAACTTTAAAACGCATCACCACCATCAACAAAAAGAAGATCAACGGAGATATAAATGTTTCTGGTTCAAAAAACTTTAAAAAAAATAGAAATCAGAAAGAATCTAATCAATATACTCTTCATCAACTTCTTCTTCAGAATCACCATCATCACCGGAATCATCGTCATCATCTGAACTCATCTTCTTCTGAGCACCTAACATCCCAGGATCATTGGTAAAAACTGTCTTTGAAGCAGCAGCTCCAGCAACAGCTTTTCCAGCTTCTAGCAACTCAATCTTACCAAATTTTCCAGTGGATAACTGTTTCGCACCTTTGTATTCAGAACACCAGCCATTTGTTAAATGAACTTTATCGCCCACGTTAACAGAATCAGCATCATCATTCCATAACGTTAATGTTATTTCACCAGATTTATCTTTGAGAACGGCGTTACAGACTTTCCCTTTCTTACCAAATTTCTCAAACGTTCTGCTCTGTTCTTTCGTCTTTACTTCAGCAACAAGATCAATATTTCCTTGGTTTGGTTTGACATCTTTAATTTCCATGGTCATCAAAAGATAAAAATCGGTTATTTATAGTTTTCGGTGGTGGAGAAGAGATAAAGGAAGAAACACAATTTCACCACCCTTTTTCTAACAATTCTTTAGCATGACTTAAATGCGAATACCATCGATCTTGTTCTTTCTTTGGAAGAGTTTGAAATAATTGCTCCATCTCTTCATAACGTTGCTTCTGTCCTTCTAAACCACCTTGACCAACTTTTCCTACTAACGCTTCTAATTGTTTAGTCGAACGAATAATCTCCTCAATCTCCGAACGGAAATTAGTGAGCAGGTCATAACCATCTCGTTTCTGCTTCAAAGAAAGTTTGTCATAAAGAGTATGTAACATTTGATACTCTTGTTTCAATCGATCAATATTCTCTGTAAGTAATAACGATTCTGCACGTTCTACTCGAGACTTAAAACTCGATGAATGAGATGTTAAATGGAGCGGAAAATAAATCACCCCGATCAGAATCAGCGCTACACACAGAGCGAGGCTAAGCATTCTCACCACGGGGTTATCAGAGATAAAATAGAGACCAAGAAAGAGAAACGGCAGTAAACCAACGATAATCAGTAACCAAGTTGAAAAGCCACGTTTATTCATTGCAATTTGTTGAAAGGGAGGTTATTTATAATATTGTCGGAGAAGGAAATGGTTATTTACTTTTTATTTTCTAACTTTTTCTTCTTTTCTGGTTCGGAAAGAAAATTCTCTTGAGTTGATACCTTACGAACACTTCTTAGTTCAAGTTCTCTTCTTGCTACACCTGCAACCGTCCCACCTTCTTTTGCCGCCTCTTTATTTTCAATAAAGCCTTGAGCGTCTTTATCTTTCGCGATTCGAGTGGTTGATGCTTCACCAAGCATAGAAAAAATTAGCTCCAGATCATCCATATCCTGAGCAAAGCAACGACTTTGCTGGGATGCCAGAGAAATCGTTGTTTCTCTGTGCATGATCTCGTAAATTTTCTTTTTTCAAACCTTTAAACTCCTTGTATTCTCTAGGAGTCATGCCAAAAGTGGCTTTACTTATTTCTGCAGTGAGGATTGCATACTCTTTTTCTGCACCAACATCTCTCTTTTTCCATTCATCAGTAAGCTCATCTCTGATTGCTATACCTCTCACTCTCTTCTCAATCCAACCATCAGAATATCCCTTGGCACGATATAGCTCCCTCATCCGGTTCTGAGCTAATTCTGGGTTTTCAATCTCTTGGACACGTTCATAACCTATTTTTGCTAACCAACGCTTGAACGGTTCTGCTTTAGGAGAAGGAATAGATTGAACAATTCTAAACGCGCCTTCTGTATTAACGCAATCTGTCTCTCTTAATTTTCCATCCTCGGCAGGCAGTTTCAACTGGTTACAATTTGTAACCGTTTCATTACCCGATTCTTCTATAAGACGAAATTTGAGAACTTTCCAGTAATTTCTCGGGTCTTTGCTTTCTGAAAGGATACCAACAATATCAACAACGGAAAAGAACCATTCGTTGTTATGCCAGATCTTACGTATGTGTTGACCTTCAAATGCAGAGAGTTGAGCCGGTGTGGTTTTCATGGGGATATTAAGAAAGAAGGAGGTATATAAACTTCATCCGCACTTGACCAGTGGGGAGTGGGGTTGAAGTTAGCGGTTTATAGGGATTAAGATATTCTAGTTATTAGTAAATAATTCTTTTTCAAAAAGATCAACTACAACACCATAATCTTTTTAATAGACTATTAACTTCAACAATCCATGACAAGATACAAAATGGATTACAATATTGATACCATTGATTCAGATGGTCCATCCCTATCCTCTTATTATTTTACCGCTAACTCTGATCAAAGCGCTAGAAGATTGGCGGAAAAAAGAGTCTGCGAAGAAGTATCAAGAATTAATTCAGCAGGAAGTCTTGCTCATGGCCAGGTTTTAAATGTCTATAAAGTAATAGAAACCCTAGAAGAAATTACGAATTGACAAAACCAAAATCCTACCTCAACCCTTGCAAATACTCCGCCAACTTCTCAATCGCCACTCGTTTCTGCTCCGTTGTATCACGATCACGCACCGTCACAGCCCGATCATTCAAAGAATCAAAGTCAATCGTGATACAATATCGCACCCCTATTTCATCAGCCCGCGCATAACGCCGACCAATCGAAGCCACTTCATCATACAATGGACTAAATCCATTCTTCCGTAACAGAGAATCAACTTCTTCCGCTTTCCCAACAACTTCTTCTCTATTCTTCACCAACGGAAAAACAGCGCAAAAGAACGGTGTCATCGTGGAAGGAAGATGCAACGCAATATTCCCCCTCTTCTTGTCATCATCATACGCTAAATCAAGAAGAGTATAGACATTACGATCAACTCCAAAACTAACTTCTAAAACGTGTGGAACAAAGCGCTGCCCAGAGGCTTCTTCGAGAATCTCCATACTTTGTTTTGAGACGCGTTGATGACCACCCAAATCATGATCAGTTCGATAATGCAACCCACCGACTTCCGTAAAACCATGATCAGCTAATTCCACTTCAATGTCAAAGTGATATTTATTATAAAACGCTTTTTCTTTGTCATCTAACTGATAGAGACGAAACTTCACAGCGGGAACGCCCATCACATCAAAATAGAATTGTTGAATTTTAACCAGATGATAAACATAAAATTCCGGCAAGCCTTTCTTTAATAATTCCGCAGCCGTTCTCTCCACAGGAAGATTCTTCTTGCGGTCTTCTTCCAACAACACCCGTAATTTGTAGTTTTTAACGGAAGCAAAATCAGGATGTTTACCAATATTATTGGGATTAAAGAAAATCTGTAATTCCGCTTGTGTAAATTCCCTCTGACGCAACGTCAAATTTCGTGGAGAGATTTCATTGCGATACGCTTTGCCAATAAGAGCCAAACCCAACGGCAGCTTCTTCCGTTGTAACTCATATTGCAATTTAAAGTTGACATACGGCGATTGCGCTGTTTCCGGACGCAGAAAGCCACGACTTGCTGATCCCACACCTAATTGTAATGGAAACATCATGTTCAACGCCGTCACTGGCTTAAATTTGGATTTACATTTAGGACAAACAAGTTTATCTTTCTCTACCAACGCCGTCAACTCTTCCGGAGAAAAGCCTTCCACCCGTTGCTTCGTCGCGCTTTGAATAAAATGATCAGCCCGTTCTGAGAAATCACATTTGGAACAGTTAATACTTGGATCGCTAAAGTTATCAAGATGACCCGAGGCTTTGAAAACAGATTCATGCATGATATTGGCCGCATCAATCTCAAAATAATTACGATCTAACTTCAAAAAATAATTGCGCCAGGCATTCTCAAAATTGTGTTTTAATAACGTTCCTAAATGACCATAATCATAGAACCCAGCTAAGCCACCGTAGATTTCACTAGAGGGATAAATAAATCCCTTTCGTTTACAGAAATTAGCCAGATCAAGTGCAGTATGTGTCATTGCTATCCTGAGAAGAGCAGATGTTTATTAAGCTTTTTGTGGCTTTTTTGTCTTGGAATTAAGAAACTCCTCTGGAAAATAAGAGTACTTATAGATTTTAAAAGCTTGATAAAAAGAATAATTTCTAATCTTTTGTGGGAATGAACGTTTTAATTCATCCATAAACTGATAAAACTCCAGATCGCTCTTAAATTCGCAGTCAAATTCAAAATCTGACCCACCAAGAGTGATATCACGATAAATAACATTAGGATGCTGAAGAATATATTGAGACAGTGAAGAGACAATAGAGAGATCCCCTAATTCCAAATCAACTTTAAAATATTGATAGCCTAACTTAGAGAAATCAAGTAATAGTTTATACCCTAAAATCACTTTTTTCTTCTCCAGATTGCGTAATTTATATTTTACCCCTGCCGGAGTCATCTTTAACTCACGAGCTAAATCTAATAACGTGATCCTCGCATTCTCTTTAATCACATTAAGAAGTAGAAGATCTTTTTCATCATAAGAGAAAAGGTCGTTGTTCCCAATCGTCATAACGCTGTAGTCTTGCCGTTTTTTATCAACCAAATAATTCCGAGAAAAATGTTGATAGCTCAAGAAAAGACTGACTGCTTTATGAGCAACATACTTTCGAAATTCTCTGAGAAAATTATCGTATATCTGCTGATATTCTTCTAAACTCCTCACCAGAAAACCGGCAGCCAAATCGTACTGGCCATTAGTTCGATAGATAATCAAGCAATGCTTCTCTTCAACAAAAAAATGAGCAATATTTTCTTCAATCTCAGGAGTAGTATTCTGTAACTTAACGTAAAGACGGATTTGCTGATAGGAGAAACGAGCACGATCAATAACAGCGATGTACTTTTGAATGATTCCAGCTTTCTCAAGTTGTTTAATACGATACGAAACAACATCCCGACTTAATTTAGTAGCCTTTGCTAATTCATTGATCGATTGGCGAGAGTTCCGATCCAGCTCAAAAATGATCTGCCGGTCTTTTTGGTCTAATTTGTACATGTTAAGATTATTTTACTGATATTTTAAATTTACTATATAAATATTCTCTTTTTTAAGTAAAAATAGACACGCAATTTTATATCCTACTTGACCCTAGATAGTAGTAAAATGAATAAAACATTAGGCATTGTTGGAGGACTTGGTACAGAAACTAGTTGTAGCTTCTGCTTTAGTGTCAACCAACAAGTTAAGAAAAACTCACCCGAGCAGCCACATATGATTATGGACAACATCCCTGTTCCAAAAGAAGTAGAAAGAGCAATTGCCCACGGCGAAGATTCCAAAGAGATGGGTTTATTGTTAGAGAACTCTGTAAGAAGACTGAATCAATCAGGAGCACACTTAATTGTTATACCATGCAACACTGTTCACGTTTTTATTGACAAACTACGAGAACAATCAACAGTTCCCATTCTCAGTATCATTGAAGAAACAACGAACGAGTGTGTGGAACTAGGATTTCATAAAGTCGGACTTCTAGCCTCTTCAACAACCGTAAGGCAAAAACTCTACCATGAAAAACTGCGAGAGAATGGAATTGAACTTATAACACCAAGCGAACAACAACAAGATTTTCTCAGTGAATGTATCATTAAAATTCTTAATAATCGTTTGGTAAAAGAAGAGAGGCAAAAAATAATTAAGATACTTGAACAATTGCAACAAAGTGGGGCAGAAGCAATTATTCTTGGCTGCACGGATCTTTTTCTAGCTGTAAAACCGGAAGATGTGACCTTGCCATTGATTAATTCAACTGCCGTTTTAGAAAACAGTGTCGTCAAATGGTTTTTGCAAAAAGAGGATAAATAATATTGAAAAAATAATCTGTCACTTCTTTCAAATCTCATCCAAAACTATTAAATAGATCAAAACCAATATCAAAAATAATGAAAGCATTAATCCTTCATGCCAATAAATTTGCGACAAAAGTTATTGCCAAATCAAATTGGCCCAGGGGAATTGAACCGGAGAAAAGAAAATCTACTTCCGAAGAAATGAAAGAATGTTTGGTTATTTTCTTTTGTGTCGAACAGGCAGATAGCGAAAAACAACTCGAAAAATTATATCAAGAGATTCTCAAAACAGCAGACGAGGTGAAAACAAACAATCTGATAATTGCCCCATTTGTTCACCTTTCTAAAAATATTGCAGAACCAAACGTCGCAAAAGAACTATACGAAAAACTCCTCAGAAAATTTGAAAAAACAGCATTTACGATAAAATCATCTCACTTTGGCTATCACAAAAGTTTGCTACTTGATATAAAAGGCCACCCCGGCTCATTTAGATATCGAGAATTTTATTAGAAGACATCACTTCCCTAACCACGCCACTTCTTCCTCCGTCAAATCCCACTCCCGAGCCAGCAGCGCACTATTCCCTTTCTCAAAAATAGTTTGATAATAGGAAAAATCTTCCATCACTCGTTTGCGCGAGGTATGAGTACACGCGGCAATCTTCGAAGCAATTTCTTTACGCTGCGCATATTTCTGATTAGCTTGCCATATCTTCAACAACCGCATCGTGCGCTTGTACTCCACAAACTGGGGATTACGCTCCTCTTTAGCAGATGAAATGCCCGCTGTAAGTAGACTTGTCACATACACCAAGAAGCGCCAATGCTGTCGTCGCTTTATACGACCTTGAAAAACATCAGCCCGTGCCAGATGTTCATAGGCCTTAGCCAAAGCAGTTGCCGAAGAATATTCCCGCGGCAGATTCTCATCAATCCACAAAAAAACTTCTTCCAGATCGACATCAATATCATCTAAAGCCGGCAACGCATTCTCCGCATTCGACGACTTAAAGATCATACTTAACGCATGGAGAATCGATTCTGTTCGCTTGCGATCAGAAAGCTCCATCACCGCCGTAAAATTAACCGCTCCACGCGAAGCACAGCCTTGCAAATCAATCAACGCCGCCCTTAAATCACCATCTACTTGTCGCGCCAGAGAACTCAACGCTTTCTCTTCAAAGGTAATCTTCTCTTGCTGCGCCACAAACTCTAGCCGTTGCAAAATGGCTTTGTGATCTAATTTAGGAAATTCAATCTCTAAACAGATCTTACGCAGACCATTAAATTTAGAATCAAACGGATCATTCGCCGTGATGATAACGGGAAAAGATGACTTCTCAATACTCTTGATCAACGCCGGAAGACAGCCGCGATCATTCGTTCCCGAAATCGCATCAATTTCATCAATCAAAATAATCTTCGGACGAAAAAATAATGACTGCTGACCAAGAGCAGAACCCAGAAAGGAATTGATTGCTTCTGCATTACGCAAATCAGAAGAGTTTAATTCTAACAAATCAAACTGTAATTCCTGCGCCAGTGCGTAGACGGATGATGTTTTTCCTACACCAATTGGACCATAGAGCAGAGCCGCCCGGCGTTTCTGTTCTTTGTAATGAACAATATAGTCTTTCAGTTGAGAAACGGCCAATGACTGTCCAACTATTTGCGAAGAGTTCTGGGGCGTGTATTTGATCGTGAAGAGAGACATAATAACGTAAAAACAGCACGTAGTTTATGTATTTTTTGAAAATAGAAGGTAAATTTATAAATAATCCTAGCTCTTTGAAAAGTATGGCAACAATATCACTAGAAGAAATCCATGACGACCTTAAAAGTCTTCAGAAAGACATCGCATTTATTAAACATGCTCTTGCCGAAGACTTTAAATTGAGTAAGAGTGCAGAAAGAGAATTAGCTCTTGCTCGAAAAACTCCCCGTTCGAAATATATCAGCCAAGAAGAAATGGAAAAAGAATTCTCAGGATGACTTTCGCGGTAGAATGGGACCCCCGTACCAAGAAATTTCTCAAAAAACTTCCAAGAGATGTTGCTCAACGAATTGTCTTAAAAGTACGTGATCTTACTGAAGACCCTTTTCGCTATCTTGAACACTTTGAAGGAAAGAGTTATTACAAATTTAGAATTGGTGATTATCGTCTTCTAATTGATGTTGATTTTAGTCAAAAGATTCTCGTGATCCGTGTCATTGGCCATCGCGAAAACGTTTATGAACGGATTTTATGGCTTTCGTCGCTGGGGGGGTCCGGTACGAGTTTATTAGATTGTTATCCCGACTCAAAGTTTTATATCTCAGAATCAGGATTAGGGGCTAGCGACCGGAGATTTCAGAGTAGTATATCTAGTGTTATTTGTATAGAATAGCATTAAATTTCTTCTTCTTTTTTATTTCCTTCCCTCTTCAAACACTTCCTCTTCATTCTCATGTTCATCCATAATCTCTCCCACAATCTCTTCAAGAACATCCTCTAAAGTGATAATACCTGCCACTTTGTGTCCCGCATTAACAACAATAAACAAATGGACGTGATTCTTCTTAAACAAATTAAGAACTTTATCCAATTTATCCGTATCCATAATATAATGAATCATCGGGCGCATCATTTTTTCAACAGGTATATCATTAAGATGAGGCATACTAATCAAGTCTTTAACATAGAGAATCCCAATAACTTTCTTCTCTTTAGTATCATACACGGGAATTCGAGAACAGCCTTGACGATGAAGATCTAGACGAGAAACTTTTGATAACCGCGTCGAACGAGTTAAATAGTATGTATTCTTCCATGGAGTCATCACATCCCGCACCGTTTTCTCTGAAAATGTAAGACCTTTCTGTAACAGAGAAAATTCATGTTCCTCAATATCGGAACTCTTCACATCTTGAAGATCTCTCTGCTGTTCCAGAAATAAGAAAAATTCTCTCTTCGTAAAAACCGAAGGCAGTTCTTTCCCTAAAGCTTTGTCTAATACAAAAGCAATCGGCCAGGTCAGTGGATAAAAAAGATAGAAGAAAAAATAGACTAACCAAGAGAAACGAGCGCCAAAACGCAGGGCATGGCGTGAGAACACTGCCTGGGGTACGATTTCCCCAAAAATGACAATCAAACCAGTAGATACCAAACTGGCAATTACCCCCCCTGTCAATGACCCTAAAAAAACTGCGATCACAGAATTGACCGCAACATTTCCAAATATAAGAGTACTCAGAAGTTGATTTCCTCTCCTCCGCAGCGGGTAAATCTTCTTGGCATCGGCATTGCCCATCTTTATCTTTCGCAGCAAACTATATGGTCCTAAGCTCATCAACCCAAGAATCAATCCAGAGAATAGGGCAGAGAGAGTTAATAGAACAATAATAACGACGTAGTTAAAGAGGGCCATAAATAGATCATCAATTGAGATACCAAAGGACACAAAAATACCATTTTTGTGGATGTCCTTTGTATATATAACGGACAGAACCATCTAATCTATTATTTCTGTCCGTTAGTATATAATACAGAGGTTAGTTTATAAGATTTTGCCCGAGAAAACCTAATACGTACCAAAAAACCATCTTCTCCATCCTCATAATCTATTTAAACCAAACTACCATAACTAAATCACGTGGCAACAACACGTTTGGGATTAACTTTTGCAGATGTTCTTCTTGTTCCCAAACGTACACCATTATCCTCTCGCACAGAAGCAGATGTTAAGACTAAATTCACCAAAAACATTCAGCTTAATATCCCCCTTGTCAGCGCCAACATGGCCACCGTTACCGAACATAAAACAGCCATTGCCATGGCTCGAGAAGGCGGCTTGGGAGTCATCCATCAATTTGCTACAATTGAAGAACAAGTAGCTGAAATTAAAAAAGTAAAGAAAAGTACAAGCTACGTTATTGAGAATCCGATCTCGGTTTCTCCAACCGTAACCATTGAAGAAGCATCGCGCATGATGCGCGAGGAAGGGGTCACTAGTTTGCTCGTCATCGAAAATGATGAACTAGTTGGGATCTTCACCTCCAGAGATTACCTTTTCGAAACAAACACCCAGAAAAAGATCAGTGAAGTAATGACCCCACGAGAGAGATTGATCACTGCTCCGCCAACAATCGCCTTAGAAAACGCTAAAGAATTACTCCACAACCACCGCATTGAAAAACTTCCCCTTGTGGAAGGAAATAAAGTCAAAGGTCTCATTACAACAAAAGATATCAAAAAATTGGAACAGTGGCCAGATGCTGCTCGCGATACAAAAGGCCGCCTCCTTGTCGGCGCAGCCATTGGAGTAAAAGATGCTTTAGAACGTGCCAAAGCCGTTATCGATGCTGGCGCAGATGTTCTTGTCTTAGACATTGCTCATGCCCATTCTGATTACGTCATCCAACGCTTGAAAGAACTCAAAGCTGCTTTCACCATTGATGTTATGGTTGGTAACATTGCCACCGCAGATGCTGCTAAAGACCTCATCGAAGCTGGTGCAGACGGATTGAAAGTTGGCATTGGTCCGTCACCCGTCTGTACTACCAGATTAATCGCCGGCGCAGGAATCCCCCAAGTAACGGCGATCATGGATGTTGTCCAAGTCGCAAAATGGTATGACGTACCGGTTTGCGCTGATGGCGGAATGAAATATCCGGGTGATGTCGCCAAAGCCATTGGTGCAGGAGCATCCACCATCTTCTCGGGATATTTCTTTGCCGGCACCGATGAAGCGCCAGGAATGATCATCTTAAAAGACGGCAAGCGCTACAAGAAATATATGGGCAGTGCCTCTTATGATAGTAATCATGAACGCAAAGAAAGCAGTGAGAAAAAACAACTTAAAGAACGTCTCGATATCTTTGTTGAAGGCGTATCCATTCTCGTTGATTACAAGGGCTCAACCAGCGATGTCATCCGCGGCTTAGTTAAAGGACTGCAAAGTGGGATGAGTTATTGTGGGGGTAGAAATATTGCTGAAATGCAAGCTAATGCCGAGTTTGTCCAGATTACTTCTGCTGGCTGGGAAGAGAGTAAAGAACGCGGACAGAAATTGAGTGAATAGAGGAAGAAAATGACTTGGAAGACAATAGAACGACCCGGATATCTTGGTAAGAAACGTGATGAAGTTCATGGAAAATGGGATCAACAATTTGGCAAAGATAATTGGAAGATTGCATATCAATGGGGAAATGGTATTGTCTCTCGAGAAATAGGCATTCAACTCTATGAAGATGGATACTACGAATTTTTTAACAAAGAACGATCTACGTTAGAATGGTTAGTATCTACTGCTTCTGATGTCTACGACACAGCACCAACAAATGTTCAAGCGGGGTTTGATTACACAAATCAAGAAACAGCGAACAATCATATTCATGATGTAGCAATTAGAAGAGCTGTGCTACGCTTAGGAAAGCAGTTTAAAGGAGATCATCAGATGCATGTAAGATGGACGGGTAGCGAAGGATATAGACTGAATCCAGGAGTCGTTCCATTTCATTTACCAGAGATGATTATTCCCGGAGAGATCAATGATTACGGAGGAAAAGGAAGCTGGTGGTTTGAAAATACGATAGAAGACTTCTATCAAAAAAATAAAGTTCTTCAAGTTAGAGAATGATTATAAATGAGTATAACGATCCAGAACTATTTCTAATTCCAACGGTAATTTTCCTAAAACTTTAAAATCTTGAACTGCCGCATATACCTCCGGAAGATCAGCGTTCTCACGATAGATCTTTTCTAATGACCACGGGAGAAGACCCTCTTGCCAACAACCCCAACCAAGATCCCACGCTTTGCCATCATATTTACTCCAAGCATAAGGATTAGATTCCTGACTCATGCCATTCCTAGCAGCAGCAAAACCTTTAATCGTTGCATGATCTTCCCCAGCAACAATCGCTGCACGTTCCCCTTCATATGCTTGACACATGAGAATTAAAAATAAAGAAAGGGTATAAAATGATTTCGATGTTCCAGACATTTAACCTTTAATCTTTCTTCTCGCTGAAACAACCATCGTTAAGAATCCTATTGCCGCAAGCAAATAAGAGATACTATACGCTAAATTATACAAAAACGCTGGTCCAGTTCCTTCTACCGTCGACGAGATATAAAGCAAGTCTGCAATCAAAATACCAACGCTGGCAAAGAAAAGCAATAACAAACTCGAACGAAAATGTTCGATCTTTGAATAATAAATGGGAATAATCGAACCGAAAGCAATAATAAAACAATCAGCAATCGGATAAAAGAAGCCAATGAAAACATGACCACGGTTAGCTGCTAAGTCAGCAAGATTAATTCCGGAGAGATAAAAGATTACACCCCCTAACAAAACAAGACCACCAACAACCATCAACATTATTTTATTCAAATCTCGATGCGTCCGATGCAAAGTTAAAGCAAACGCAAAGAATGATAATACCAACACTGCCGAACCAAGAGTCCAATACACATCAGGCATACTCGCTGGATCAACTTTTCCAAAGACTTTGAAAATCAAATACCACGTCAATTCTCCCATCGCAAATAATGAATAACCAACAACTAATGAAAAATAAATAAAGAAATTCTTATCAGAGAAGAGATCTTTAATCTTATTACCAAATAACGTGTTCAGCATAAACAAGCCAAATAACGCTGTAAGAAGAGCAAATAAAACCGTTGTCAAATAAAGGACATCACCTAACTGCTCTAACACCATAATTGAAGTAAAGATTTACCGGTATATAAAGGATTCGGAAAAGTGAAAAATGGAATGAGTGAGAAAATTACAACCTCTTCTCCATAAAATACTTATGATTTTTCTTCTTAAAGACACAATACCCCCATTTTCGATAAAAACGATAAGCGGGATTATTCTCCCACACTTCTAATAAGATTCTCTTAAAGCCTAGTGTTTCAAAATAACGCATTAAAAACTGACCAATTCCCTTTCTTTGATAAGCCGATGAAATAAATATTCCCTTAACGTGAAGCACTCCTACTTGTGGAACGAGATGATAAAAACCAATTCTCCTCTTTCCCCTAAGAATAATTGTTCGTTCTTTATAATCATGATAAAAGCGTTCATCGAACATTGCTTTATCCGGCTGATAATATTTTGCCACAAACGGGAAAAGAGATTTCTTCACTAAACCAAAAACAAAAGAATAATCCGTCTTCTTGCAGCCTCGTGTAGTGAAAGTAATTGTCTCTTTTTCCATTTTTATTTCACAAATTCAACATTCTCTAAATCTACAAATTGTTTATCACCGGTGAGGAATTTGATTCCAACTGTTTTTGCAATAATATATCCTACACAATCAACATAAGATAGTTTCCGTTCTTTATGTTGTGCTCGAAATTCACTTGCTTTCTTAAAAATCCTATCTTCCACCACGATAGTATAATCGACATATTCATCATATTTCTGATCTGCTTCTTCTTTGCCGCATTGCAACATGAGACCATAATGTAATTCCAACAGATTAAATTTGGTTGTGATAATACTTACTCCTTTGGAGTATGGGGCATAAGAAGGATTGCCATCGAGAATTTCAAAAAAAGCATAGGTGTCAAAGAAAAAAGTATTGGTTAATCCCATCCTTTGCGCACCATATCTTTAAATTGTTGCCCGGACATCTTTAATTTCCCTTTGAGTGAACCATACGAAGAAGAAAGATCGGCTTCTTTAACCACTAAAATGGATATCTTATCGTTTTCATGAAGATGCTGCTGTTTAACTACTCTTTTAGGTAAAACAACACCTAGTGAATTCCCCCATTTTTTAACGATTGCTTCAGTTGCCATGTTATTTTTAAATTATAATTTTTTAAATTAAAGTTAGATTTAAGTATAACTAGAATATAACTTCTATAAAAACTTTTCCATTAACTTTAAAAGAAAGATTACTTTTTTAAATGAAGTTAAAATCCTCTTACATCATGGACCTTCCACAACGTTACGATCCCAAAGAAGCTGAACCACGCTGGCAGAAATACTGGGCAGATCAAGAAATCTTTGTCTATCATCCAGATCCAAAACGCGAAACCTATGCTGTTGATACACCACCACCAACCGTTTCGGGAAAAATGCATATTGGCCATGCCTTTAGCTACACCCAACAGGATATTATTGCTCGCTATCAACGCATGATAGGAAAAAATGTCTTCTTCCCCTTTGGCACAGATGACAACGGTTTACCAACAGAACGATTAGTCGAGAAAAGCAAAAATATTCTTTCCACACAAATGCCACGACAGCAATTTGTCGCCATTTGCAATGAATTTATCCAACAAGAAAAACCAAAGTTTATTCAGAGTTGGAAAGACATCGGCATGTCCGCCGATTTCACCCGCTCTTATTCAACAATCAATCCCCACTGTCAAATTACTTCCCAAGCTTCATTCATCGACCTCTTCCAAAAAGGACGAATCTATCAACAAGAAGCGCCAGGATCATATTGCGTCGCCTGTCAAACTGCCATCGCTCAAGCCGAATTTGAATCTGTCGATTTAAAATCACATTTCAACGATATCGTTTTCACCTCCGGAGGAAAAGAACTGATCATTTCCACCACTAGACCAGAGATGATCCCCGCCTGTGTTGCTTTATTTTATCATCCCAACGACGAACGGTACCAAGAACTGAAAGGAAAATTTGCCACAGTTCCTCTGTTTAACTATGAAGTCCCCATTCTCACAGATGATTCTATTGACAAAGAAAAAGGAACTGGCTTAATGATGGTCTGTACTTTTGGAGACAAAGAAGATGTTGATAAATGGTTCCGCTTCAAACTTCCATTACGCGTCGTATTCGTAAAAAATGGCAGAATGAACGAACTCGCTGGCGAATTCAAAGGCATGAAGATGAAGGATGCGCGATTAGCCATCATCGAACAGTTGAAAGAGAAAAAAATCCTCATCCGTCAAAAAGAAATATCCCACGCTGTTAATGTCCATGAACGCTGTAAAACTGAAATTGAATTTCTCAAAACAAAACAATGGTACATCAAAGTTCTGGATAAAAAAGAAGAATTGCTAGATCTTGCTAATAAGATCACCTGGTATCCTGCCCACATGAAAGTTCGTTATGATCATTGGGTACAAAATCTGAATTGGGATTGGTGTATTTCTCGACAGCGTCACTTTGGCATTCCTCTCCCCGTTTGGACCTGCCTCAAATGTAAAAAATATCTTGTTCCTGAAAGAAAAGATCTCCCCGTAGATCCAACTATTGACAAACCTAAACAATCATGTTCCTGCGGATCAAACGAATTCAGTGGAGAAACAGATGTTCTTGACACCTGGGCAACATCATCCATCTCACCGCTCATCTCCAGCAATTGGGCGCACCAAGGAGAATATGATTTCCAATTTCAAGATAAACCATTTGCCCTCCGCCCCCAAGCCCACGATATTATTCGCACTTGGTTATTCTATACCATCGTCAAGAGTTATTATCATCACGGCAGAATCCCTTGGAATAACGTCATGATCTCCGGTCACGCCCAAGACCCGCACGGTCGAAAAATGTCGAAATCTCTCGGCAATATTGTCGAGCCACAAGAGATGATCAAAAAATATTCTGCCGATGCTTTACGTTTCTGGGCTGCCGGGTCAACACTTGGTGACGATTTACCGTTCCAAGATAAAGATTTACTCACCGGTCAAAAATTTGTCACCAAAATGTGGAATGCCTCTAAATTCTGCATCATGCATCTCGAAGATTATCCTGGTTTAGAAGCCAGTACAGTAACGGAAGTATTTGATAAATGGCTCCTCAGTAGATTGCACAAAATCATCCAGGAAAGCACGAGCAGTTTTGAAAAATATGAATATTCCAAAACAAAATCAAAGGTAGAACACTTCTTCTGGCATGATCTCTGCGATAACTATCTGGAAATTGTCAAAGACCGCTTATATAACCCAGATGCCCGCGGCACAAACGCACGACGCAGCGCTCAATACGCATTATACGAATCCCTACTTGCCATCTTGAAAATGATCGCACCGATCACACCACATATCACCGAAGAAATTTATCATCTCTTCTTCGCTGCAAAAGAAAATAAGAAAAGTGTCCATCTTTCATCCTGGCCGAAATATGATCATCGCTTCATCGACGAAAAAGCAGAACTTGCCGGAGAAGTCGGTATCGATATAATCAATATAGTCCGCCGTTTTAAGTCCGAACAGCAAGTATCATTGAAAGAAGCGATCAACACACTGGTTTTAATCAATACTGAGAAAGACTTTTCTTCAACGATCAAATCCATCGAACACGATTTGAAAGCCGTATTAAACGTCAAAGAAATTATGTTTGCAGGAGCAACGACACTGAAGACGGAACGGTTTGCGATTAGAGTTGGGATTCAACGCTAAGATAGAGAAAAAAGATTAACTAGAATTGAAACTGTTTTCTGATTATTTCCCAAGGATCAACATCACCCACAAAACGATCGTGTTCTGGATTTAGGAAGTCAGCCCCATACGAGCCTAAAAGAGGACGATAAAACTCTTCTAGATCACTTTTACTAAAAGAAGGAAAAAGCTCTAGCTTCTCTCTTAATCCAAGAGCAAATCTCCAAGCAAAACGTTCATCATACTTTTGATAATGGGGATTTTGCTGAGAAAAAAAACGTTGAGTATCAATCAACAGTTGAGTGTGAGAATCGCCATCTCTAAAGCGGTGTCCAGTCTCTTCTAAACTAGAATAAAGAGTTTCAAGCAAAACAGCATGACCAACTTCATGCAAAGCAGGAAAGAAGGAAAGTTCATCATCTAAAAAACCAGGAACCTCGTTAATGGAACTAACTGCAAAATGAACTTCAGGTTTAGGAAGAACTTGACCCTCTCTCTTTAATTGAACTTGAAATTTACTTTCTGCAGGATAAAAGGCCCAGTCTTCATCTACAAAATCATTTAACCGAATGGTACGACCATTATAAGAATAATCAAAAAGAGATCCACCCCCGGGGGTAGGAGAATAAACTAATCTGTTGCCACTAGGATAGTCTATCTCACCCTGTAGTCTTGCTTGATAAAAAGCCCAAGGATTAATATTAATTCCAATTGTAGTATCCACGACCTGTTATTTTTGAGGAGTTATTTAAGTATTCTTGCGAAAAATATTCTAATCAGACTATCACTCAGGAAAAAGATCACTTCAAAAACAACCAATAACACCAGATTTACAGCCAAAAATAACCTAGTCTTACGAAAGCTTTTTAAGGGGAAACACGCTTATACCCGTACAAAGGGCGTGAGAGAGTAACCGTGTAACGTTCTAAAGATTAAAACCGAGGTGTGATTTATGGCAGCAGCAGTAGCAGTAGAAGCATATTGTGTAAAATGTAAAGCTAAACGCCAAATGGCGGATGGTAAAGAAGTAACCATGAAAGGCAAAGGCGGCGTTGTTCGAAGAGCAATGAAAGGCAAATGTCCTAAATGTGGAACAACCATGTTTAGAATCATGGGCGCTAAGAAGTAAAGTTCTATATTCATTTTTTTTATTTTTATTTCTAATCATCGGAAATCTTAAATACTTTTATCATTCTATCAAAAGGATGGCTTATCAGTTCTCTTTGGAAGAAATTACGTTTCTACTTCAAGAATTAGAAAACGCTGAAGACGGTAATCAAGCTTCAATCTCTTTAAAAGCTGTCGCTTTAGGAGAAGATCCCCCCTATGTAGTATCTGCATCTCTTAATGATGACACTTCAACTTTTAGTTCCTATGTTCGTTACGATGCAGGAAAAGGAATCTTTATTGACCAGCCAGACGGCTTACAGATTTTAGGATTATCAGATGAAGTCGTAGGAAAAGTGATGGAAAAGATGAGTTCCGTTTACTCTCAGTTAGTGGCTTTAGGTTATGTTCGACTAGAGAAATTACCAAAGCCACGTTAATTTCATCAAAGAAATTCTTATATAGTCTCTATTTCTTCTAATATTGATGGTGTTTATTGGATCACGTAAAGAACTGCGAAAAATTAGTTCTCATTTTGAAAACGTCTGGATCTCTTTTATTCACGCTTTTAATCCCTTAGAAAACGACGAAGCGCAAATGAAAGCATTATTAGCACAGGCCGAAATTCTCAGAAATGAAGTTGTAAAAAAGAATAATACCATCAACGATCAAAAAGTAAAAGAAACACTCGACGGGTTATGGACTCTTCTTGAGGCAATACGATCACAACTCGCCGAAATGGTCGAGAATATGCCCGAGATGGAAGAAATAGAATTTTCTCTGCGCAAAAAAAATGTCAAGAAAGAAATTAAGCGCGCAAAAGGCGAGATTACTCTTTGTGCTGATGCTCTGGAAGAATATGAAAAAGAAAGAGATCTGACACCAAAACAACACTTAAGAAAGTACGAGAAAAGTCTTAAAGAATATGAAAAGACCAGAGATATGACACCAGAGCAATTATCGAGAAGACAATTCTTCAAAAGAACAACTTCAATAGCTAAGAAAAGCTTGGCATTAATGCTTGTTGGCAGTTCAGGATTAACTGCGGGGATATATACTGCACTCCTAGAACTAAGTAAAGATCTTCCATTGAAAGGAGATGGCCTAGCAATTTTGATCAGCTACAGAACGGATTCTTGGTGGGATGCTGCATTAAAGCCTTTTGGAAAGTTGTTTATTCCGGCTTACGTTACGCGAGTAGAGATCGCCTTTGGCCAAAGAGCAAACATTGTCAAAACGGCGGCAACCAGCCAAGATTTATTTGATATGTTGCATGATAAAAATATCCAGAATATTGTTGTCTTCGGACATGGTTCATGGCATACATGGGATGCTACTGATAGAGAAGTCCCCAGCAAAGAACTCAACTATGACGGCTGGAAAAATGATCAAAAAAAGGGCCTCTTTGTAAAACATACTTGTGGCGATGACCGGCTAAAGAAATATTCTGCGTTATTATTTAATAAGGAAAAATTTAAAGCACTGGAAAAAGAATGTGAACAAATTAACAAGGAGATGAGAGTTCTAGATTTTGAAATCAATTTTCGTCTCAAATTTGATTGGGAAAAAGAGTGGATTGTCCTGTACTGGAAAGAGGGAGTAAGCTGGCTTTTAGATAGTCGTAGTCTAACTACTAAGTGGAATGACCAGTCTATGTTCGACAACAATAAAAAAGAGGTCTTATCACGAGCTAAAAAAGAATTTGGAGAATCACCTTCTTTTCCGGTAATAGTCCTGAAAATAATCTCATTATTCAATAATCTGGAATCATATTTAAAAGAATACACCTATCAGCGCGAAGACGAAAGACAACGTTTCGGAACACCGCAATATCCTCGTGATAGAATTAAAGGTTGGGAAGGAATTGCCGGTCCTTGGAATTTCATGATCGATGTCTTTGGAGATCGAAAATTAGATCAACTCTACGCTAAAAAGTAGGAATTATAGATACAGAATAAAAAAATGAAAATTCTCAAAACCAACAACAAATGAAACACCTCATTATCATCGGCGGCGGTTTTGCCGGAGCATATCTCGCCAAAGAATTAGAACAAGAGTTTGACGTAACACTCTTTGACACCAAAGATTATTTTGAATTTACCCCTTCAGTCCTAAGAACATTAGTCGAGCCAGAACATATCAAAAAAATCGAAGTTTTGCATAGCAGCTATCTCAAACGAGCAACGATTATCCGAGAAGCAGTTGAACGAGTAACCCCTACAGAGATCATTGTCGGAAAAAAATGCTACCCCTTCGATTATCTTGTCATCGCTTCCGGATCACGCTACAATTCTCCCATCAAAGAACAAGATATCGTCATCAAGATGCGCGGACAAGAACTACGCAACTATGCCCAAAAATTAGAAAAAGCGAAGAGTGTACTCATCGTCGGAGGCGGTGTCGTCGGAACAGAACTTGCCGCCGAGATCTGTGAGAAATATCCTCAAAAAAAGATAACGATGGTTCATGCTGGGTCTTCCTTATTAGAACGAAATCCCACCAAAGCACGCGCCTACGCAGAGCACTTTCTAAAGAAAAGAAATGTTACAATACTATTTAATGAACGCATTACGGGCGGAAAAGGAAAGATTTACCACACCGATAAAGAAAAAAAAATCAACGCCGATCTTGTCTTTCTCTGTACGGGGATTGTTCCTAACTCTGAATTCTTAGAAAAAGATCTGAGCCATAGCCTTAACGAGAAGAAATTTCTCCACATCAACCAATATCTCCAACTAGAAGAGCACCCCGCCATCTTCGCTGCCGGTGACATTAATGATAGTAAAGAAGAAAAAACGGCGCAGAGCGCAGAAAAACAAGCTGAAGTAGTTTGCCATAACATTCGAGCTTTAGAAAAAAAACAACAACTCAAGAGCTATCTACCACATCAACGGCCGATGGTCATCAGTTTGGGAAAATGGCACGGTATTTTCATTGATAAGAACTTTGTCTGGACGGGGATTATACCCAGCTTCCTAAAAAGAGCCATCGAATGGAAAACTATGTGGAGATACAAACGTTAAGATGTTCAAAAAGATTATTTTTTCTTCTCGAGCAGTTGAAACGTCGTATCTCGATAGACATTGATAACATCTTCTAACGATTCCAATACCCCAATCGCTTCTGGAGAAGCCTCAACAATGAAAACTGGCTGAACAGAACCATCAAGAATAATTCTAAGATCCTGAATTGTATCAATACATTCTTTAAGATCTTTTGGAAGAGAATATGGTCCTTCATCCTGCAGAGAATGATAACGAACAAAATATCTATCAACCATAAGAAAAGAAATCTGGTATGATTTATAAGAATTTCTAGCAGCCAGACGAAACCTTCTTTAAATCTTTCACTTTAAAAAATATCAAGATTAAAGTCGTTCTCTTAGGAAAAAAGCATACCTACGAGAAATTGAAAGAAGATTTAGAAGCTGATTTTCGATTTAGCTCGTTGTGTGATTTGCCCATGAATTTGCAGAAGTATCAAAAAAAGAGAGACAGAAACTAATGATTACCACCTACTTCTTTTAGCCTTAGCCTGAAGCTCAGCAACTCTTATCTTCTCGCGCTTAATTCGATCAAGCCGATCCCTAATATCTCTAGGTGTTCCACTCAACGGAGCAGATTGTAATCCGATTAACTTTCTTCTTGCAATATCCGCTTCATCTGTTGCGGTCAAAGGAGTTCTTCGACGAATAGGAACTGAAGGCATATAGTTAAAAGATAGTTAATATTTATAAATATTTAGATTCACTTTAAAGTTACACAATAACCATTCCCATTGGAAAATTTAAAATGCATTAATTTATTATTGGAATAATTATTTCTTCTCATACACCCCCTTATTCACCGGCGTAATCGCCTTCTTCCCATTCAACACCGCTAAAATGTTCTCCGCCGCAATCCGCGACATCGCCTCCCGTGCTTCAATCGTTGCCGAAGCAATATGCGGCGTCAACACAACAGTATCCAATTTCGCTAAACCGGCACTCAGTTTCGGCTCAAACTCATAGACATCAAGAGCAGCACCGGCAATTTGTTTTCTTCTCAATGCTGCAACCAGCGCTTTTTCATCGACAACAGGACCCCGCGCCGTATTAATGAGATACGCCGTCTTCTTCATCATCTTCAATTCCCGTGAACTAATCAAATGTCGAGTTGACGGTAATAGTGGAACATGAAGACTTACAAAATCTGCAGTTTTCAACAACGATTCTTTAGATAAAAATCGCGCCGGAAATTTTGTCTCAAATTCCGGATTGCGTTTGATATTAGTATAGACAACATCAATACCCATCGCCACTGCTTTCTCGGCAACGAGACTGCCAATTCTCCCTAAACCAATAATTCCCAACGTCTTACCTTTAAGCTGCGTGCCAATAAACAGCATTGGTTCCCAACTCTTGTATTTTCCTGCACGGGTAAATTTATCAGCTTCGACAATTCTCTTCGTTACCGCCAATAATAACGCAAACGTATGTTCAGCCACTGCATCTTCTAACGTTCCAGGTGTATTCGTTACAGGAATGCCTTTGCTTGTTGCATAAGCAACATCAATATTATCAAAACCAACCGCATAATTAGCCACAATCTTTAATTGAGGATTAATATCAAGAACTTCTCTGTTAATTTTGTCCGTGAGAAGAGAAAGAAGAGCATCACACCATTGTACTCCTTTAAGCAGTTCTTTTCGCGGAATGATTTGATCTTTAGAATAAACCCGAACATCACAAGATTTTTTCAATAATTTTATTCCCGCATCAGGGATCTTACGCGTGATAAAGACTTTTGGCTTAACCATCTTCTTTAGAAGAATTTTTTTCTATATAAAGATTGTTCACTATAGGAAAATGGTTAACGATCAGAATATTGAAATCTCCTCCAAAATATATTTAAAATAGACCGAGAATAGGATAGAATGTTAAATCATTCCTGGCTCCCCACCTCCCAATTAGAACAACTAGTTGGTTCTTTTCTCCAAACCTATCCCTGCGAAGCTGTTGCAGAAGTAGTATATTGCCCAACAAAAGAGAAAATGAAAGAACTTGCCGACCAATACTTGCCGATCTACCACTGGGACGAAGAAAAAGTATCTGCATATTGGGGAAGAATTGATCCACGATCAGCGGCATTTACGTTCTGCCATCCCTACCAACTTGGCTTGAGAATACCTACAGTCATTGGTGTACGTACTGCTGCAATAAGTTACACCCCAGAAGAATTAGTTTCCATCATCAGAGACCACGAATATGTCCATGCTCAAGATTGGTTTGGCACGATACCGATAAATGCCCGACGAAGAATAACCATCGAAAATGATCATCGATTGGATCCCAAAACAATTACAGCAATCATCGAAGTACGTGCATATAACCATCAATTAGATTGTATGCCTGACGACTGGGAAGATAAAAGAATTCACAAAGCAGCAATCGCCGGATATACTGAATATTATTCACAATTGAATCAAATCAAAAACACAACTGATAACAACTACGAAAAGAGATTAATTGCAGACTTTTTAAGAACAGTAAAGTCACAACCTTAAGGTTGATCACCAGATTCAACGTAGTATCTCTTCTTTACAATATCGGCAAATTCGCCATCCGTTTTTATTCCATAATCCCAAGAATCTAAGCCTCGTTCAAAAAGCAAGTATTTTTTATTTCCTGGACCGTGATAATAACCTTTTTCATCTCTTCCCGAAAGCTTGTTACCCGTCGGATCAATAACCACCCAAGCTCCTTCTTCAGGTAAAAATATTTCTGAAAAGAAATGTCCTTCTTTCTTTCCATTCCAGTTATTATTCCAAACCATCTCCGCAATCCATTTTTCTCTGACTGTTTCTGTTACTGTTGCCGAAATTCCCTTAGCTCTTGCCAAAGCAGCAAAAACAGTTGTATAATCAATACAACCAGTAGCACATTTAGAAAAGATAATATCGTCAGCCGTTCTTTCTCTCTTCTGATACTGTAATGATTCCTCTTTAGAGCATTTCAAAGCGGCATGTTCCCAAAGCATAATGTTCTTTACGGTTTCTTCTGTTGTTGTTCCTTCTTTAATTAAATCAGCACTATTTTTGACAAGAGAGGTTATCTTAGTTTGGGGTCCCTCCAACAAATAAAATCCACCTAAATCCACTGTTTTGGAATCTATAATACCGTATTTCTTCAGCGTAATATAATCTTGCAGAGATTTTGTTGGAAACGGATTTAAATTACCAAAATAATTTAATTCTTGCAAATATAAACTGGTGGTCTCTATTTTTTGAGGAAGTTTTTGTAAATCGTAAGCTTCGATATATTTCTCTTTAATTTCTTCAATGTTTACAACATTCTTTTGTTGTAATTGTTTAATTTTAGGACCGCCGAGAGGTTGTTTTGAAGCTTCACCAACAAGTCCGCAACCAAGTAAAAATAATACTAAAATTAACAAACAAAAAGTAAGTATTTTCTTGTTTCTGTTTAACATCATTAGTTTAACTCACACATAATCATCCATTCCTCTTCATAAACCGTCGATTAATCTCAATATGCTCCAACGTCTGTCTTACAACCATCCTTACATCATCTCGCATATTCTTCTTCGAAGCAAAGAACCGTGCCAGATCATTCTCCATGTTCTCATCAGCACAAGAAGACATATTACGAACATAGGAACCGAGCATATGCGTGCCGCTGCGATATTTCTTCTGCAACATCGGCCAATGTTTCTTTGTCCACTCCCACAAGATTTCATTCTTACCTGGATTAATTGAAACCATCGTTGGGATCACATATGAATCCTGTAAACGAACTTCTGATTGCGATAACGTCAACGCTTTCTTAACTAACGCAACATCGCGGAACATTCCTAAAGAACGTAATAACCGCCTATTTTCCTCAGGTAATTTTTCTTCTTTATAACGCTTGTAAAAATAATTAAATGACTTCTCATCCCCTTGCAGCGCCGCAACAGCATAAACAACACTCTTCAGATTGGGATCAACCGTATTTTTGCCTTGCTGTATCTCCGTAAACAAACGCAAACCCCACGCTAACGTTTCTTTATGCTCAAGCAACCCTAAACTACTAATCACCATCGAACGCTGCATCGTTGTCGTATTTTTCTCATTCTTGGTGCGCGACCAACCGACTTTTTCTAACTGACGAATATGATACATTAAGCTAGTATGTCGAACTGGTTTTTCCATTGTACTACCACTCGTAAGACGCACCAGCCAACCTAAATGCCCCGAGATACTGGAATTCAATGGATACTCTGCATCCAAACAATATTCCTCAATAAAGTTAAGATAGGCAAACAAAGGGTATTGTAAAGAAATTGCTAAAGAATAAATATCATTTTCAATACCAGCAGCATCTAACGCCGATAATTTTTGCTGAGAAATCATTTTTCCCAAAGACGCCAGAAGAGCATCATCATATCGTACGCGATAAAACCCATGCTGCTCATAATTCAATTTTATCCACGGACTCTTGCCAGGAATAATTGCTCGTCCTTTCTTGAGAACAACAGTATTCACTTTTCGATCATCCGTGATATAACGCAAAGGAATGATCCATTTCTCTGCATGTTTGCGATTAAGCAATGAAAAACGCTGCTGCTTAACAACATGTTTCCCCCCGACACGAGAAACATCTACTACGGGATACCCTGGCTGAGTGATCCAACCGTGCATCATCGTTGAAACAAAACTCTCCCCTTTTGCTTTCTGGATAGCTCCCCATAAATCATCTTTTGTGGCATTTCCATAGGCATGCTTTTTGAGATACAACGTCAAGCCATCGCGGAACGCTTTTTCTCCAACAGCATTCTCCAACATATGCAGAACACTGCCGCCTTTATCATAACTAATATTATCAAAAATTTCATCAATCTCACCCGGAGTATTAACGTGAACACTAATTGGATGCGTCGATTCAATTTCATCAGCAGACAACGCATCGGCAATCGTATCCTCAAAATACTGCAACGGCAAATCCCACTCCGGAAAAGCCGCATGAACTGCTTTGTAACTCATAAACGTGGCAAAACTTTCATTCAGCCACAAATCATCCCACCACTGCATTGTCACCAAGTTGCCGAACCACTGATGCGCTAACTCATGCGCCACCGTAATCGCAATATTCTGTTTCACATAAACAGAAGTATCTTTATTTCCCAACAACGCAATCTCACGAAACGTAATCGCCCCCCAATTTTCCATTGCTCCGGCGGCAAAATCAGGAATCGCAATGATATCCAATTTTGGAAGCGGATAATTAATACGAAAATAGCGCTCAAAAAAGGCGAGGAAAATTTTGGTATAATCTAACGCCAAGTGCGCCAATTTTATTTTTTCCGGAGTTGTCAACACCCGAATCTGAATATCACGATGCTTTGTGGAAATTGACTTAAAGTTTCCAACTCCCAGATAAAGAAGATACGTCGACATCAGCGGCGATGTAAAAAAAGAAACTTTCTTCTTTTTTTTCGAGAATATTTCTTCTTTTTTAATTGGCATATTAGA